>Ga0138256_10000101_pt1 | contig 99038 bp, 122 predicted proteins | sample KNB2016incub_MG_FD_105486 | JGI IMG/M metagenome (GOLD analysis project Ga0138256, IMG submission 105486) | Active sludge microbial communities from wastewater in Klosterneuburg, Austria - KNB2014incub_MG | ecosystem: Engineered > WWTP > Activated sludge > Unclassified | place: Austria... | reverse complement strand
CGCAAGTCAGATCTGCGCGAGCCAGATTTGCGCCAGTCAGATACGCGCCAGCCAGATTTGCGCCAGTCAGATACGCGCGAGTCAGATACGCGCGAGCCAGATTTGCGCCAGTCAGATTTGCGCCAGTCAGATCTGCGCGAGCCAGATTTGCACCAGTCAGATACGCGCCAGCCAGATTTGCGCCAGCCAGATTTGCGCCAGCCAGATACGCGCCAGCCAGATTTGCGCCAGCCAGATTTGCGCCAGCCAGATTTGCGCCATCCAGATTTGCGCCATCCAGATTTGCGCCAGCCAAAGACGGAGTGGCAAATCTTTCCAAAATCCAAAACCAGAATACAGATCCGCCACTAACAAGAATTTTTACGGCATCAACTGTAGTTGACAGTTCTAATTTACCATCGATAGAAAGCTTATCAAATAATTCAAGACCTTCCTTGCAAGGATGAAATCGAAGAAGTTCTTCTCTCGTGATAATGTTCATAATTACTCTTCTTGGTTCTTATACCTACCAAATTGATCTCTGTGCGGAATCGCTTGATCGCCGTGAGACCAGAGAACCATAAGAACAATTCCAACCGTAACGCAAAACCTCTGCCAGAGAGAAAAAATCGATTGAATCGAAAAATCTGGAGTGAGTCCAATGAGGATAAGAAAAACGCCGACAACAAAGAACGCTCTCGAAATTTTCGTCACAATATCCATTTCTGATCCTTATTGACAATAAGAACACCATCTACGATCTTCATTGGCTTTTCGTCAAGCTGGAGAATCTGAAAACACCAAACGCCGTCCGGAAATTCCTTTTCGTCGTCCAGATATTCAGTCGTCTTCTTGCCGTCTCCGAGATATTGACCCCATTTGCTCCATCGCCATCCGCCGCCGAGTCCGGCATTTCCGGGATTTTTCGGAACGTGCGTAAAGAAGACGGAGAGCTGTCTTGGATCACTTCTCAGCCCGTCTGCGTATCTGTCAATAAACTGTTGTGGACTGTCACAGACACCAGACGATTCGTCAAGGTCTGCATATCCTTTTCCCTTGATGAAGATCTCAGGATAACCTTGATAGAACGTAGGCGAGTTTCCTCCCCAGACAACAAAGTCTGGGTTATGATGAAGGATTGTAATAAAACCTTCAGGAAGGTCGTTTACTACGTCCTTTCCTTGTCCGGCTCCCATGCCAGATATGAAACTGAGAAAAGGATCTCTATCAAAAAGTGATGGTGGATTTTTCAACATGGTTCACCGTTTAATCAACTGGACTGAGACAGTCCCTTGCGGAACATTCAGCACCATTATCAAGGATTACGCAATAATTGCTGACGTAGGTAAAGATCTTGAACCTCTCCAAAAAGATGAGGAGCCACATTGGGAAGATCTTTCTCATCCAAAGGTAAGTAGTTCTTTCTTCAAGCACTTGTTTAATTGCGTGCTCTTCGCCGGTGCAGTCTATCACATTCATCCCGATCTTAACGCTCTTCCAAAACCGCTCTTCTTCTGGAATGCTTTTGTTCAATGCCCAGAAGTCAATATTCGGTCGCCTCGTGATCTTGATGAACTTGAGAACTGTATCACCATATCTGGAATATTTGCGCCAGTTTGATGGCGCGTGCGTTCTGATGTAGATCGTAAATCCAGGAATCCAGAGATTCAATCCCTTTCCGCCCCATCCCTTTCCTCTTCGAAGAGGAGTGACATATCCGGCTCCTCCGAAGAAAGAGAAGAATCTGACACGTCCATTCCCGGCATGTTCAGTTTGGACGCCTGTATGAAAGATTCTCATGTTAGTTTTGAACACAAAGTTTGACATACAAGTCGACAACAGAGAACTTCTTCACGGTCTCGGAAGAATCCTTAGTGTCTTTATACCACGACCTTCCGGCATCCTCAGTCTTCATCAAAAGGACGCAAGGACTCTTGCTGACAAGATCTCCCATGCCAGAAACGGCAACTGCCGGATCGTCACAATGGTAAAGAAGAACCTTCTTCCTTTCGCTGATAGGTGCAGACTTACGAACCTTCCGGACTGCTTCGAGCCAGTCGTTGGAGCGAACCCAATGGTGTGCTGTGATTGCGATGAACATGTTACATAAACCATCCGGAATGGAGAATCGCCGCAGAAGAATCTGCGACGGTAAAGTAATCCATCTTTCCTAGCGCAGGATCGGACGAATAGACGATGTTCTCGAGCTTATTCTGCAAGAAAAAGTAGAGTTCATCAAGAGCAGTGTTCTGCTCATCTGTGTTATCTGAACTGCCGCCCATCAATCCATGGCAGCTATACAGAAGATCTCGATCTTTCTTAGTAAGATCATCAAACCGATAGGCAGTGAGACATTCCGGGACTGACTCCCAGAAAAGGATGATTGTCTGTGTCATGCTTCCTCTTCTGCGAAAATGACCTTGACAGCCTCTTCGACAGTGTCGAATCCATTGGTGTCACCAATGCAATCCTTGCACATCAGGTATCCGCACTTTGACGGATATGCGTTGTAGCAGGCGATGGACGCTTCACAGTTAACACATCCGCCCATGAACGGGATTCCGACAGACTCGATTGAGCCCATCGTGTAATGTCCCTCGGGAGTCGGCTTTGCGCCAAGATGAATCGCAATTGCCAGCGACGTGACTGCCATATTACACCTGTGATGATTGTGGCCCAATTGCCACAATGGGTATGTTACGATTCAGAGAGTCTTTTGCAAGCTATTCGTTGCTACGATTCTGAATTTAATTGAATCTGAGATGATTGATTTATATGACTTCTCTAGATCTTTGATGGCTTGCTCAGCTTTCTTCATTGAGTCATATCTCTTCCATGTGCTCCATTTCCCTCCTCCCCAATGAGGAAACTTGACTTCAACCAGATATTTCTTCCGATTCATAGAGAAGGCCATCCCATTCGGCTTTAGTGATATTTGGTCTCGTTCTCTGGACGAACTGAAGGATTTCATTATAATTGAATCCGTAATCTCTCAAGAAATCTGCAACTCTTCCTGCCGCTTTGACGTCGCCGTTATCGACGGCCAATTCAATCATATCTCTAAGCTTCATTTCTATAACTCCTATTTGGAAATCGAATCCCGCTAAGATAGACTCTTCGAATCATTCTTCCAGATTCAAGTCTTAGATCGAGAATGACCTTTCCTTCATATCTATATTTCTTCACAACAATAGCATGTCTCCAGAATCTTTCGATATCTTCTTGGAGATCTGGCTTTGAAGCAAAATATTCAGCAGAGTCAAAGACCAAAACATCTTTCCCGATCTTGACTGTGGCTACGTTTTGAGTTCCTCTTGACATCAATTCACGCAACTACTTCATTTCTCCAAGAAGGATGCACGCATCGTCGACAATCATCAATAGCTCTCTGTTCGTTTGGACGACATTGTCAGGGAGTTCAGTAAGACGGTGCAGGATGTTGACGAATTCGCTATAACTATTCATAGCTCTCACGACAAACTCTGCGAACTGATCGCGATCTTGCCTTGGACCAATGGTAAGAGCAACTCTAGTATGACCGACAATAGAGCGCTCTGATGCGATTTCTTCAAGGATATACCTTGAATACGTCGGATCTTCGGCGATCTGCTTCGTGATCGGTCGAAGAGAATACTTCTTCATTCGACTACTACCCACTTCATGCAAGTTGCGAGAACATTGTCGTAATCGCCAGAAGTTGCTTCATGTGAGAATTGCTCAATCTCTTCTTGCGTAACTCCGTGAGACCTGAGAGCATTCCTGACCTTTCCGATGACCATGAACGCATTTCCATCAGAGCCAGTCAGTCTAACAGTAATATCAGGGTATTTCGTTTCCATTTGATTCCTCTTTGAGAAGATCGACATACCAAATAGTATTTTCTTTTTCTTTCTTTGATTTGAATGTCGCTTTACAATGTGGGCATGTAAGCTCAGTCAAGTTTATGAGTTTCATGCAGTCATTTGAATCGTTTAACTCGTGAAAAAATGCTTCGCAGCAGCGATACATTCCTCCAACTTGATAATAGACACTACCGGGCATGGAAAGATTTCTCCCAATCTTGCATAAAATGCATGATTCTTTCTTGCCCGATTGGATTGTGGGAGATGATTGTCCACCTCGGAATAAACTGATCTCCAAGATTCCATCGAAGCCATTTAAGAAATTGGATTGAATCAGAAGTGTTTTGGCTATCATCCATTCCGAGATCGTGATCTAGCCACATCTCACAAGGAAGTCCCCTCTCCAAAACCTCATATTTTGCGGCGGAGACACCTCTACAGACAACAATTCGAATTCCCTGCGTATCTCGGATATCAAATTGCTCAGGAGACTTTTCGTCATCGAGAAAAAGAATCCATGCCATGATTCACCATATAAAGGCGTGCGCCATTTCTAGCGCACGCCATCCTTCACTTTTGACACAGCCTGTTCGTCGACCTGCTTGGGGGATCGCTTACTAGTGACTGCTATGGTGAGGCTTGTCTCTACCCTGACCTCAAGGGTGACCCATTCGTCCGCCGACGTCCAATTTCTTCTTAGTTGGTCATTGATTCCCTATGCACTTCGACCAGCAGGGGCCTCTGCTTTCTCTTAGTGCAATCGCCGGGAAATCTACAACTAATGACGGGTTTACGCTATGAGTTTCCAAACCATGCAGCTTGACACTCAGCCTTAAACATCTGCACAGTGACCGTGTTAATTCTTATCAAGTCTTGAACGGACAACGGGACTTGAAGTAGGCTGGGACTAACGTAGGATTTGCCTCTTAGTTCTACGTGATTATCTTTTGTGCGGTGTTATTCAGCTATCACGTCCGTGCGTGCCTAGCCAAATCCTTTTGTCAGGGCCGGCCGCTAGCCATGCTACACACCATTCTTCTCCTTGCCAGTTTTAGTCCGTGCTGGCTCACAAAAGAGAGATTAGGTTACTGACGCCGGATGTCCGGTTAAAAGAGCACTTAAACAACTTAATGGTGGGGCTTGGTCATCCTAACCCCAAAGGATCAGACAGCGCCAACAATAAGAGCCAATCAGATGTCTGCACCAGTCCCTAGGAGCTACCTAGGAACCTGATTGCCTACGTGATCCTAAATCTCACACGTTTTGATTGTATTGCCAACAACGTTCTAGGCACAATGGCCAATTGTGCCATACGTGATTGACAACACATGCTACGTTTCGTTATCGACGATAACCGCTCTTGGCCTAAAAACCTGTTTATGGTGGCCAAGACCACCGTTGCTCTATTGCAACTAGACAAAAGTATACAGTGCAACAAATCAGATCCAACACAAAAATTACTTCGTTGTTTGTTCCTTTGTTTCTTTGATCTTCATACCTTGAATTCTTCGTCGCCAGGGTCAAGAGTTTCCTTAAATTCCCAGTAGTGCATTCCCTTTCCAAAAAGGCGCTTCTTGTGATCAGAGCAGATCGGATACCACTTAGAAGCATCTACAACTCGAGGTTCTCTTGTGACAAGATCAGGTTCAGTATGCTTAAAGATCCTGACGAATCCAACAGCGGGCTCCAAGTCAGCGGTTGTCTGACCAAGATCGTTTATCCATTTAATCACGCAGAGGCGACTCATACGGGTTTCTCCAAAAGCACCATTCCCTTGACCTTCTCAAGATCCTCCCCGAAAGACGAGGTGGCAGTAACTTCATCATACCCGAGAAGATAGGTCAGCTGCTGCATGATGAGCCTGATTGCTGCGCCTTGTGGCGTGTTTTCTTGGCAGATCTTGTTAGTCGGGCCAAGAGTGCAGAGCGTATCCCAGAGAAACTTCGCGACTCCCTTAGGGTTGCTCGCACCAGGATCGACAATCAAATTAACGTGTTGATAATTAACCATTTTTGGCTCCTATTGGACAAGGCTACATAATAGCCAATTTTGCTTCAGATCAAACTATTCGTTGCTACAAACAACGCATTCCGGATCAAGATCATCTGTATCACAAATGCAGATTTCATCTCTTTCGTATCCGCACGTCCAGCATGCATATCGAGAATTATCATTAAGTAGGTCACACTTAGGGCATCGCCACATTCCTTTTTCGAGGTCTATCATATCAATCTTCGATTGTTAAAGCGATTCCATTTGTTGCAGTGAATCCAACTAATGACCCAGAAAACTTCATCATGATCATAGATTGGATATACAATCTTTGACCAATAAGACACGGGTCATTCGGAATTGTCGGCAAAATAACGACCTTATTGATTCCGTTCAAAGGGAAGATATGAGGAATTGCAAAGAGATCGGCGCTTGTAAGTTGATAGCAACCATTACAGATCTGAATTGATCTTGGTTCACTACCAAGAAAGACAACAGCCGACCCTTCAGGGCCTCTGAGCGAGGCGACATCGGTGTAAAGAATGAAAATTGGATTTGCAATTCTTGCAGATGTTGAACTAATCACAGTAACTGGATTAGTTGAAGGAACCGAACACCCATTTCCGTAAGATTGTGCGTTTAGAAGAGAGCAGAAAGTTACAGCAAGAAGGTTCTTAATCATGTGTTTTCTAGATATATACCTGGACTGGCGTCAGCAGGAAACTGCATAGAGTTTTCTGCCCATTTCATCAGTATAGTCGAAGGATCTCTCTCTACCGCACTTCATGTTATCGAGATACCCGCCGTTGTATCTATAGTCGTTCTTTGATACATAGTCTGCGAACTTATCTGCATCCTTCTCAAACAAGAACCAAGCAAGAGAAAACGAACATCTGTGCTCTCTCTTGAATGGCTCAGGAATCGATGAATGGCTGTTCATATCTCTCGTCGATTTGCGCTTCATATTCAATCATCTCCTTGATCATGTGGTCGACAACAGCATTTTGATTTTCGTCACATACGTCGCAGATGATCTTTCCATCCGGTTTGTATGAGAGAAAAATGTTGCATCCGCACATATAACAGGCGTTTTGCATGCAGACAATATACACGCACGCAATTCAGACGCAAGCAAAAATTACTTCACAACTATTACTTCCTTAACTTCATGCGGCAGAATCATTATCTGCTTGAAATCAGAATTTCCAACAAGCCTGTTACACCAATAGAAAGAGACCTGATCAGAATCTTTATCTTTCCAGATCTCTTCTACGCGCCAGAGCGTTCCTTCAATGTCAATAAGAGTTATAGGATATGAATCGTTAGACTTATATGCAAGAATGTCAGTTTTCATGAAAAAATATACGACGATCTCTACGTCTTCACAACCGTTTCAGTGTGAACATAAACGTAGAGACCGTGATACATACACTCCTTGACATTATCACAGTAGCAGAGGGTCACTTGATGAGGTGATCCATTCAAACTGCGGCGGATCTCAGTTGGTCGAGATCGAGTGATCTTACACACGCACTTCGTGACAGGGATCCAATTGACATTGAGCCCTGCAATAAAAACCCTTCCCGAAATCTTGGCCGTAGCCCCATGAATTTCGTAAATATCTTCAGGAAGATCGTCATGCGCTCCAACCTTGAGCTTGACCGGGTCCTTAACAACGACTTCAGCAGGAGCCGGAAGAACAACAGGAACTTGATTCTGATCCTTAATTCCAGGATCAATCTGCTTTTCAACTACAGTCTTCTTTTGCTTCTTTGACATGTTATTCAACAATGATTTTTAAACAATGGTCCTTATTAAAGAAGATTTTTCCTTTTGTCAATTCAACTATGATAAATTGTTCTCCCTCCTTATCCGGAATTTGTAATCCTGAACAGTTACGATAACTAATTTGATTACCGTTTTTTTCTATCCAGACTGTTTTTGGTGGATCGAAACTCTCTACTATCATCGACTCTGTCGCAATTGCTTCGTCGCACGCATTTGAAGAACGTAAGAAACAATCTCCTTCATGTCTTCATGGGAAGGCTTCTTATCCGTGAGCTTATAGCCAATTGGAGTAATCTTCTTTCGCCCGTCCGGGAACATCCTGGAGTGTTGGACGTGATTCACCCAAATGTTATCACTTCCATCAGGATGCTGAAGAAGAACAGAATGGACAAAGAACCACCCTGCATCATTTACAACGCGACCAACAATAGCTTCGGACTCATAGTAATCAGAAGAACCGTTCTCAAACTGATCGTCAACGTTTTCATTATCGCTCATCGAATCTACCTTTTATGCGGATTATTTGATCGCCGCATTATAGTATGTGGACAAAAATGAACAAACAAAACTTACTTACGATAGTTGACTTTGATTTGATTTTGACCAACAAAAACAATAATTTCGTCAATCATCTTAGATCGATCAAGACCAAGAATTGTTATGAAGGTTTTTCCGCGTCGTTTAACGTGCAGCGATCCTTCGTCAGATCTATGATCAATCACACCAAAATCAACCAATCTGCTACCGTATATACCAGAAAGTATCCTGTTGATTGTAGAAAGTCCAAGATTAAATTTCTCTGAAATTTCTTTTTGTGTATATTCGCCTGTTTGATATAAATCTTGAATTTCTTTCTTAAGATCGCTCGTCAGTTTACTGTATGCCATCCGCCCTAACTACCAGAAATTGAATTTCTGAAGTTAAGATTCACCTTTTCTCCGGCAGTAGATCCGAGATCAAAAGATGCATGATCATGTGAGCCTCTATTTGGAGAAGCCCTTCCTTTCTTAACGCCAGTATCTCGAAAATACTTCTGGATCAAGGCATCCTTATTCTGAACAATCAAGGCATACTTGTTTTCTTGTTGTTCACTCTTATTACGTTCTGTCTTAATTGCCTTTGCCCTCGCGAAAATTCGATAAGAAAATCCTTCGCAGAAGTTTCTATGTTCTGGAGTTGAGCCTTTTCCTAGGTGTTGAACAGAAAGGCTCTTCGCTTGTGCGCGAAGCCAATTCCACGCCTCGATAGAAACTGCAACATCGATTCTTGATCCTACAAATGCGATAAAGACGTATCGATATGTTCTGGATTTTGCGACTCTGCCGTGTCCTTTGATTCCCTTCGTATTACAGAGAATTCCAACGGCATTCATCAGAGCGTATTCGTATTTGCTATATTGCGTAACCTCAGGAGTCATCTGTTCAATAATTTTTTCTTCGTTCTCCTTTGCTTCTTGCGTAACAGAAGAAAAATCAAGATCATGCTCCTTCAGCAATGCATGCATCTTTGCGAGAGCTGCATTGGCCTCATTCTCGTTTGGATTATTTGAGGCAAGTTGAAACAGCTTCTTGACTCTACTAAGAATCTGTTCTTGATCGTCCATATCATTCGTCTTTTGGAATTGGGTATGGCTCAGTCATTTCTCCAACATAATAGTCGATTTCGCCGATCGGGAAATAAGTAGGAAAACCTAGCCATTCTGTTCCGTCATCATGCCAATCATAATGAGGGCGATAATAGATAACACCGTGTGCAATCTTCGTAATCTTGCACTTGAGAGGCCCTCTTCCTTTCGCATCGATCCATTTCTTATGATAAAAGTAATCGCCAACTTTTAGTTCCATCACTTACTCCTTGCGGCTTTTGGCATTCTGCCTTCATGGCAATCTGCCCAACGACGACATCCGATTTGATCACGCTTCTTGATTCGAAGAATTACTGCGCAATTAATGCAAACACCTCTGTAAGGTGACTTTGTTTTTGGTCCCTTGCAATTCTTGCACTGGCCCCAGATTGCAATTTTGATTCCTGTGACAAAATCCATTATGCACCAAAATGATAAAATTGTTTTTGTGCGCACGTATATAATAGCATGCACAAATGAATATACAAGTTATTCGTTGCGTTCTTCAATCTTTGTCCAGAAGTTGTCCTTAACACGAATATGAACTTCGCCCGTCATACGATTGATTCTTGCAATACCTTCTCCGTTCTTGTAGATAACAAGATCATACCTACATACAATACACATCAAAAGAATCAAAGAAATAATGGAAATGATCATAATTGAAATGATAGCGTTCTTTTTCGTGTCCATTGACATAGTCCTTTGTTTGACAAAGACAATAGTATAACTGCAAAACAAAAGACGACAGCAAAATTCCTTTGCATGAACACAAAAAAACCATTTGTTTTGATGTTTGCTGTCGTATACTTGTCCAAGTCCTAAACAGTCAAAACAAAAAGGCAAACATAACATGGATATTACTCCGGAAAACTCCCCTATCGCTCCCCCGACCGAGGCTGCTCCTATTCCCGCCGAGGCTGCGCCTGCTCCCACTGACGCCGCTCCTGCTCCCCTCGCTCCCCCGACCGAGGAGAAGAAGAAGCGCGGTCGCAAGAAGGGCTCCGCTCCAAAGGCTGAGAGGCAGCGCAGGGCTCCTGCGGCCCGCGCAGAAAACACGAAGAGTCGAGATGGATTCAAGGATTGGATTCGAGTCGAGAAGTCTCAGGGTAGCGGTCTTGTCAACGAGGTTGTCAAGCTGACTCTGAATACCGCGACGAAGGTCCTGACGATTTCGAGCCAGGCTCGAGTCAAGGCGGACGGTCCTGAGCTTGAGAGCCCGCGTATCCAGAAGTTCCGCTTTACGGACTTCGAGGTTACGGATGTTGTCCAGGTTCCTGAGCCTGTTCCTGAGCCTGTTCCTGCGCCTGCACCCGAGCCTGCACCGGCTCCCGCCCCTGTCGGCTGAGAACAGTAGGCCACCATTTCTTGATGGTGGCCTATTTTTATGATCGAAAATAAATTGCTCTAAGCTCTTATTTTGCAAGATGTTATACCGTTGCGTTCTCTTGCGTTCGAAAAACATAAAAGGTAGCAATGCCCAAAGGCACTAAAAAGAACGCAAGAGAGGCCAAGAATCAAAGCATGATTTTACCCTGCTTGCATGCTAAACAGGTAGATGACTAAAAATACTCTTTCCTGTCGTATTCAAGGCTTGCAGCGACATTCATCACATGAAGCATCCATTTCTTCTTCGCTTCCTTTTCTTCATCGATTTCACTTTCGCCGGCAGTCTTGAATTTCCAACAAAGAAGGTTGAAGAACTTAGCTCTTTCTTTCACGAACAGAGCATATGTATCATCATATGTAGGAAGAAGGCAAACAAGCTCACCATCTCTTGCAAACTTGCTGACTTTGGCGGCAAAGAATTCTTCGTGAAATACAAGCATTGATCTTGCAAATTCTCTCAACTTATCTGGATATCTATGATCGCCATGAATAATATATTGACCTTTGACCTTGTTGAATCTTTCAAGATCAACTTTCTGAAAATGACCCGACAAATTGGTGAAATATATTTTCCACCAAAGCCCATCTTCGGCAGTCCATAGAAATCTTTCCCCGACTTTATTTGGAATGTTCATATGTCTATAATTTCAACTTGAATCACATTGCTCACCATAGGAAGAACAGAGAGCCGACCAGAGCCTGATTTTATCTCAATTTGATCTCTGCCATTTCTGAAATCAAAACTAATGTCGACATAATGTCTTTCAAATCTAAATCTAATTATTGAATTTTCATCAAGATCTTGTGGTTCTTTCCCGTAATGAATTACATAGGGATTAACTTCAATCTTTTTCATCTGTGCCAATTATCTCCAGAAGACATGGAGCAGAGCCAACATTGTTTCTTTTCAATGTTAAAGATCTTCGGTCCATGAGGAAGATCTTTTGAGCAATTTTCTTTTTCAACCCAAAGAGGAATTAAAAATCCGTTTTGTTCAAGACCAGTAAATGAATCAAGGCACTTCGAACAAACCTCAACTCTTCTATTCATTTGAATCCCATCTCAGATTTAAGTTTGTCTGTTGGTTGCAGACAAAAGTAATTACTCGCAACAAGCATCCCGATATGATGAGAAATTGCTCCTTGCAATTGAGGATAGGATTCGTGGTTATACATCATTATCAGTCCGCCAAAGATCAACCAGACTTGGAGAACTTTGTTATTTTTATCACAAACTGTTCCGAAAAATACAGCAAGACTAATTCTTGGATTGTCTGTCAGAACATAATCGCCATGTGGCTCAATATTTAAGGCGCTGTAATCTCGGAGTTTGATATAGTTCTTAACTCTCTCAAGAACTTCTCTTTCTGCATATGTATCAAACCCTTTAACAAGACCGTTCATTTTTTCCCCCCTCGGATTTCGAAACAAGTTCTTTGAACAGCTTAAGTTGCTCTTTGGAATAGTCTTCAAAAGATTGGTTGGCTTCTTCTTTTGGAACAAGCATTCCATATTGACCGTTCCAAATCACAACATATTTTTGATTGCAAATTGGATCAACGCAGAATGCATTGTGTAATCGAAGCATACCTTTTCTTCCAATCATCATGCATTTTGGGCATTCCATTTGTGGCAGGATCATTCTATGTCCTGTCAAATGTGCCTTAATCTTGCTCCTCTCTTGCTTATCTCTATTAGAATTTGAAGAGGCAACAGCTCCGATGATCACACAAATAAGAAGAGTCGAAGAAATAATCAAGAACCCTGTTAAATCAGATTGCTGAACAAGGAGCATTTTTCTCCTCTACAGGGTTATTTCGATCTGCAACAATCAGTTTATTGACCGGAATGTCTTTTGGAGCATCATCAAGAATCTTCTTGACGGCGCCTTCTCCGACAACCTTTGTGTATAGGTCTTTCCAGGAAACAGAAGACTTGTAGTGCGTCTTGAGAAACGGAACGAGAGGTCCTGCCTGGATTCTCGTCTTATTGACCATCAAATCAATAATCTCTTTCTTAAGAAGATCAAACTCTTCTGCAAAAGCAGCCAACTCAAGATACTTCTTCAATTTTGCTTGGCTAATCACTTTTTGGCTATTAATCTGATTTGACATTTTTAATCCTTTGTTTTGGATAACTTGTTTGGATCTAGCTACTTATGGCAAGCAACTACTATACAGTAAACGGGCCAGTGAATAGCAATAAAAAACCGCTGTTGTGATATTTCTACCACAACAGCGGTTGCCTCAGAGTTTATTATATTCTATATTCGCCGTCCGCTCCATGGCACAAGACGCCGTGCGAGATTGCCTTGCGCCACTAATATATACGCACACTCTACTTTTTCGTTGCGTCGTATAGCGTCATCCGCACTTCGCCAACAAAATTCTTTGGTTCAATAGGGATCGTCTCACATCCTTCGAAGAGATTATCTTGTTGAGGTTTTGGTTGATAGACATATTCAGATTCATATTTTAGAAGATGAATAGCATTTGCTTTCCATCTTGCCTTGTAATCTTTCTTCAATTCTTCAATTGAAAGACCAATCGAATTGAAATAGTTTTCAACCTTTATCATCATTTCAGGGCTCCACTTTGCAGCCCCGAAACTATCAGGTTTCGCCATCGATTCTTCGCGATCAGTTAATGTGATATTTCCAAACGGAGTCATTACAGTTCCAAATCCGCCAGCCTGAATCCAGCTAGCAGAATCTACACTAAACCACGGGTATGACTCCATCAGAGTCGGCGAGGTCACAGCATATCCATGAGTCTTCAACATCTCTGGCTGTCTCCTGAGATATGTATAAACATCATCAAGCCAATGCATTCTTTGATTTGTATGATAGTCATTTGACGGACTCACTCCGACATAATCACAACCATAATCAACCATTCTCTTCAACCAATCAAGAGATTCTCCTTGATGGTAGATTGGCATCACTCGTCGACAAAAATCGGAACAACCGTTTGCACGAAGAACTTCGCATATTCTAAGATAATTATTCCATCCTTGGCTTGCAGCATCTTCGGTGATCTGCTTTGTGATTTCAGAGGCCGGCATTCCCTTCTTTCCGGGAATGACATCGAGATTTGCTCCGTATGAGAAGAACTGAAGGAATTCGATGAGCTTTGTAGCGTATTCATCAACGTTAATAGATCCGCCCTTGTTCCAGACGGAAAATGCTCCTGAATCAACAATCGAAAATACTCTTTCACCGCGGTATTGTGAAAATCTAAACTCATCTAGCTCATCGTCCGAGTTTGCGTGCCAGGAGATTAACCTTTTTCTTCCTCCGACAGAATAAAGTAGGTCATGGCTATATCCGCTTCCTGCAAAGAAGATATTAATCTTTCCTTTTCCGCATCCTGGATTTGTAAGGTCCCAGGGCACCGGCAGAGCATTACTCATTGCTTGAGAATTGGCCTCTCTCGTATTCGAAATGCATAATGGTAGCTAACTACGCAAACAAGAAAATAGTCTTATATACCAAATGACGATTATGTAGCGAAGCTATAATATTCAATTTCAACCAGAACTCCTACCCTATACGGAGAAGGAGTCGGATTTCCGAGAGACGCAGGAGCGTCCGTTACCATCAATACTGTAAACGCTCCTGTTATAAAACCATCAGGCTTTGCATAAGAAGCTGGAAGTTTTAGGCTTCCAAGATTAATCGAATCCGTCGTATAAAAATTATGCGCATTTTGATTTCTCCAATTATACGATCCGCCAGCAGGAAGAGTGATGTTTATACCGGCCGGAGACACTCCAAGAGAGTCGGCCATAAAAAATCTCAAACCAAACGGAGAAGGCTGATTATTTGAATCAAAGTCTCGAGGAATCCAGCTAAGATTGATTTCTAAAATTACAGAGTTTGGATCTGTAATAATTTGAGCAGCGGCTGATTCTGCTTGAAGTTGAAGAGTTACCTTCTTTACGCCCATTTTGTCACAAGACCTTTCAAATGCACAATGGCGTAATCCCTCTTTTTCTCGAGTGGGATATCGTCGCCGAAAAATTCCCAGTCATTCTCTGGAGGAAAATCAAGTAACATCCACTCGACTCCGGCCGAAACGAGACGGCGAGTGAACTCTTTGCTTTGATTCTTCTTAATCTCTCTTATAACACCTGGACTATTTCTTAGAACTGTATAGTTATATCTTTCTGCTTTTTCCCCTGAAGTAAAAGCTAGAATATAATTCTTCTTATCTTTCATCCAGAGACAATACCCTTTTCGCTTAAGATCATAAATTACGAAGATACTGTCGCCTGGGTTTTGAATTAAGACTGTCACATCATATTATACGGAAAATCAAACACTCTCTTTCAAAAATTCTAACTTTTTATCATTTGCTAGAATCACGTCTTTGATATGAATAAAAGGAACAGAAGAGAGACCAACTGAAAGAATTTTCTGCAAAATCCGACAATTACTCATGAAAATTTTATCATAGTCTGTGTTTCCAAATCCGCTCTTCTTTCTATATTGATGCATCACACTTTGATCATTTGTAAAATCATAAACATAGATATCTGATACAGAAGTTGTGAAATAGTTATATTCTCCAAACAACATACCTGCGAGAGCCCAGAGATTCGCGATATAATCTTCAGAAAGAGGAAGATCTTCTGGGTAATAAGGTCGAAGAGGTGAAGAGCATGCTTTCTTTGAAATCATCACAATTCTCGCATAATTCTGCGCTATTGATGGAGGTGTGAACAGTTTATCATATGTATGGCTTTCATAATGATCAAATTGATTCGGACCCCATGTGTAGAGCCATCTATCTTTCTTTATTTCAATTGGAATATAAGAAGATTCTTTCTTGAAATCTGCCACCCAATCATTCAAAAGAATTCCAAGAACATCAGCTCCTTGATTGATACACTCTTGAATTCTCTTAAATGCCGTAGGATAAAAGAAATCATCACCATCAAGAAGAATTAAGTGCGTTGTATTTTCCAATGTCACGAAAAAATCTATGACAGAGTTTCTTCCCTTCCCAGGAAAGCCATTACTCTTTGTTTGAATTATATTATATCCTGATTTTCTAAAACGACTACAGACTTTTGAATAATACCCTGGATCTGTAGTATTTACTAGGATAAGAATTTCATAATTGAAATCATAAGACCCTGCATGCTGTTCTTCTATGCTTTTGAGAGCCCTTTCCAGACGATTAATATCATGACTTGTCAGAACAGCAACAAGAACGTTCACGTATTTGTCCAATCTCTAATTGCGTCTTCCATTTCTCTGACAATAGAACAGTATTGTCCAGATTCTTTATCATAGGAAGAAGAAATGACGGTCTTCAACCCTCCCCGCGCTCCCCAACTACTGATGATCATAGCTTCTTTTGGAGAAACTTCTTCAATGAATTTATCAAAAATCTTCTTTGTCACATCTTCGTGATATGCGCCAACATTATAAAAAGAAGCAAGATATAACTTCCAAGACTTCAGTTCAACACATCTCATATCTGGCGTATACCTGATAACGATCTTCGCAAAATCAGGATAGCCTGTCTTAGGACACTTAGAGCTGAATTCAGGATGAACAATCTGAATTACCTGTGAATTTGATGGCGCGTCGAAAGTTTCAAGTTCAGTCATTTTGTTCTCGTTTAAGCTGCTCCGCCCGGATTTGAACCGAGACAAGAAGACCCAAAATCTTCCGTGCTACCGTTACACAACGGAGCGTTTGATATTACGATCAACTACCTAGTTGAAAGAGTAGTTGTTGAACGCAAGTTGAAGGATTTGTCCGCCAATATGTTGGAGCTTGAATCGAGATTCGACTCGATCATCAAATTCTCCGGAGTTAGCTCCGCGGGTGTAGGCTTGAGCCAGCTTATAGACGGTATCTGGAAGAGTTTCCTCTTCGTCCCAACCGTCATTTGCATTCTCTGCTTCAAGCTTCGTGACAGTAAACTTCTTGTTGATACGCTCGAAAGCCTCATCGACATCGTTAAGATGAATGCTTGCAGCCTTCTCAACTTGAAGGCCAATCATATGAGCGTAATTAGAGATCGATTGGATTCCATTTCCGATCTCTTCAATTAAAGTCTTCCTGTCGTCGAATGCCTTGTCTGTATGGCTGAAGTTAACTCCATATCCTTCCTTGACAGAAACTGCACCATTGGTGCAGACAAGTCTCAGAGTGTATGGACAAACAATCAGATTCCCAAATCCAACATCACTGTCGCGAAACCTATTTCCCCAAGCGATATCATCGCCAGGATATGCCTTCCTATCAATTGTCCCATTTGTGATATCGACAGAAATTCCAAGATCAGTAAATTGACTGACTGTCGCCTCCTTATCAGAACCCCAAGTCTTGATAAGATGACCAATCATATTTTCGTATGGGAACGGCTTCCACGAAGAGGGCAGCATAGCCCTCACGTGTTGAATATCCTTGATCTTCGTAAAGCGGAGCAAGACGTCCTTCGGCTTGGACTCGCTAACCCAATGGTTGAAGTTTCTTGCCGCAAGATCAGGAGCCTTCTCAGCACACTTTTCTAGATAGCCAGCCGGGATATCGGGGATCACACGGCTGACGAGACGATAAACGTGCTCCTGCAAAGGGTAGATTTCCGAAGTGGCTTCGGATCCGCGCTTAACGATCAAATTACCAGGATGGTTCGCATCCATGGAAAGAGAGCTAAGTGCGACGACTCGATCAGAATGATTTTCTTCTCATTGCCTGCAAATATCAAGCAGACCAGCAAGATTCATCTTCTTGGACATAATTGCCTTTCTTGGTTTAGGACGACAGCTATATAATACGGCAAACGTTCTGAATCTTACATGCAAAAACTATAGATCGTTATATCCCAGCCAGTCTAAGAAATTCTGACTTGACGGATTGAATCTCTTTGAATTCTCCAACAAGACATGATGTCGTCATTGTGCTTGTGTGTTGCTTCACACCTCTCATCAGCATACAGAGGTGTTTGACATCATATGCCACCACTCCGGCACCAACAGGTTCAAGACTTTCATTGATTGCATCACAGATCTGACGAACCAATCTTTCTTGAATCTGAAATCTCTTTGCGAAAGTCTGACAAACTCTTGCGAGTTTACTTAAGCCAACAACCCTTCCTCTCTTTGAAGGAATGTAGCCAACTGCAATCTTTCCAAAGAAAGGGAGCATATGATGAGCACAGACACTATAAAAATCAATATCTTTGACAACGATCATTTGATCATAGTCGTCAACAGGAAAATTCGATTCCAAAATCTTCCTTGGATCTTCTGTGTATCCGGATAAGATCTCTCTATATGCCTTCACAACTCTTTTCGGAGTCTCTTTGAAATTATCATCATTAAGCGTATTGAAATCAAAATAATGACCAAGATTTCGCAGAAGCCCTTCAACATTGAATGCGGCTGAATTTATGTGACATTCGCCGCCTTTAATGATTACTTCAACAGGGTTCTTTCTCGTGCGTCTCATTGCGCAGAACAGATCGCGGGATCGACCATGCTGAGTTCCTTGAATGCATTCCTTCTTAATTGACATGAATCACAAGACCCGCAGCCTCCTTTGACGCCTTTGTAACATGAATGAGTCATCGAGTAGTCTACACCAAGATAAAGACCGAGTTCAATAATTTGTTTCTTGTTTAAAAACATCAAAGGTGCATGGACTCCTGGTTCTTGACCTCCAAAAATACCAATGCCGATTGAAGTTCTCATCGAAGAAATAAATTCAGGTCTGCAATCTGGATAGCCTGAATAGTCAAGAATATTTACTCCAAGAGCGATATGTCTCGCCCCAATGGCAAATGCAACTTGACTTAACGCAGTCATGAAATAAACATTCCTGCCAGGAACAAATGTCGAAGGAACGCCTCGAGACATTTCTTCGATAGACCTTCCGGACGGAACTTCAATATTTCTTGTTAGCGCGGATTTCGTAAGAGAGTTAATACAAGACATATCGACAACTTGATAAGAAATATTATGATCCTCGCTCTTTCGAACAATTTCCTTGGCATATTCAATTTCAATTTTATGTCTTTGGTCATAATCAAAGATTAGACATTCGACTTTATCAAAAATTCTTCTTGCCCAATAGAGAACAGTTGTGCTATCAAGCCCACCGCTTAAAGCAAGAACGCATGTCATTCTAGAAAGTTTACTATAGTAATCTTCTCTTGCCTTTCTATCAACTATGATAAGATTGCAGAGTCGATTGTCTTGAAGATGTTTGATTGTATCTGGAAACCAATCAGAAAGATCTCTGTGCATTACAACAGGGTCATCAGTTGGCTGTCTTGTCAAACTACAAATGTTTGATGGAAGATTACTGAAAGCAACGTCTTCTGCAAAACCCATTATGTTCCTGCCTTATTCCCAAACAATAGCACATGGAGTTGAGGGGTAATAATTACATTCTTCCACTTATATTTCAACAGTCTTTCAGTAATCCATTTTGTTCTTTCAATTAAACCAGAGCGCTTAACAATTAAACTTTCTTTTCTGTCTTCTATATCAACTAATTCATTAAATGGTTGAAACACAGACGGGCATCTACCATCAATAAGTTCATGAATTGGTTCTACATAATCAAAATCACTTTCTTCTCTAATAACGAATTTGACTTGATCTTGTGGCCTTAGATAGTCAATCCATTCTTTCCATTTATCGTCTTGTTCGCCAGTGCAAGGTGTCTTCACGTCTGGTGACCAAAGAGAACTAAGACGATGACAGTCTCTATCGTAGTATCTTCCACTCGTTTCGACATGAGTCTTATATCCGGAAAGATTCAATCGATTAAGAATATGTTTGAGTTGAGCAGGATAAATTAATGGCTCACCGCCAGTAATGCTGATCCAATCAACATGTTGTTTTAAGCACCATAAAACGATATCGTCAACATCAACGATAGAATCAAGACCTGGCTGAAAAGTATAGGAACTATCACACTTAAAACAACGTAGTGGACACCCACCAACTCTCACGAATCCGTATGGTATACCAAGATTTCTACCTTCGCCTTGAATCGAGATAAACTTTTCAACAATAGAAATCTTGCTTGTATCCACAGACAATATTACTTTTTATCTATTCGCTTCCGATTGCAGAATTATTTTCTCCGCCTCGGCCAGCAACATATGGCTGACCTCCTTTAAACCCGCCACCTACACCGGCAGCAGGGCCGTTAACTTCGGCAGTAATATCGCGCGGTTTCTTGGGCTTCTTTAAGGCATTACGAGCCCGCCTAACCTCTAACTCAGCCTTACTCAATTTCTTTGACTTAGCCATCTTGATTCCTCATAATGCCTGCAATCGCCCACATCATCGCTTCTTCAAGTTTTGTCTTGACAAGAGATTCTTCTCTGCATTCTGGCATAACATCAAGAATCTTAATCATAGCATCTGCAAGAATTCCTCTAATTTCTTCACAATTATCCTTAACTCTATCGGATTTCGGACGATGATATGTAAAATCTCTATTGATCAAATCAAGATCGATTTTCATTAGTCGTCCTCTTTATCTTCATCATTATCATCGTCCTTCTCCGAAACTTCATGGAACCTAGACTTTGGATCATATTTCAAACCAGAGTCGCATAAAACGCACATTTTAGGATCGTGATTATCCTTCATCGGAGGCATCTGGATTCTTCTGCTCTTCATAAGAGGCTTACTATCTGACGAAGACATCATGTGTAATATTCCGCTCTAGAGTTTGGAGTTTCGTGAATCGTAACTCGAATGACCTTTGCAGCAATGCCATTCTCAGATAGTATACGCCCGAACACTTTATGAAAATGTTCAGCAATATTTTCTGCGGTCGGATTCTTTCCAATCAAATATAACTTATGATTGTGTGGCCAGATCTTGACAAGCTCATCAGTGCTATTTAAAATGAATCCGTGATCAACATTTACGTCAATCCATGTGCCAATCAATCTCTTGATTTCGCCAAAGTCAAGAACTCTTCCAAGATCATCAAGAGTGTCACCATCTACTGGAGAAAGTGACACTTCGCACATGAACGTATGTCCATGAAGATGTTTGCATTTGCTTTCATGCAAAGGAATTCTATGGCCAGAATCAAATGTGAACTTGCGCGTAATTACGTGAGTCATTAAATTATTCTCTTAAAACAATACGTGTAAACCATGTCTCTTCCACAATACCTCGTTTCGAAGTCAGATCTTTCAACAAGAGAAAATCCCATCAAAAGAAAACATTCGATGAGACCTTTTTCTGTGAAATACCAGTAATGTTCTTTTGGTTTAAAATGCTTTGATCTAAGCGCATGAATCATGCTAACAAAGATCGGAATAGAGACAAAAACATATTCTGAAATTGTTTCGACGATATCCCAGCAGTCTTTTATATGTTCAAGGCTATCCCAAAAAGATATAGCCCTTGGATTTGAAGGGATCTGATCACAGTATTTTCCGATCGTCTTGAGAGCGGAAACACTGAAAGGGTTGACGTCGATCCCAAATGTTTTTGATCTTGATTCAACGAACTGACCAGATCCAGAACCAAAATCAATTAAATCGCCGTCATAGATCTTATTGACAAAATCAGTTCTAAACTGTGTAATCTTCTTTCCTGTTTCTGTATTCTTGTATTTTAAATAGTTGTTGAAATACTCTTCATCATAAACTCCATCTGTATTGCACGGATACCATCCGACTTCAAGTTTTGAATGCCAGATCATTCCATCGATATCACACCAGACGTTATCATTATTGTTGATCAATTTTCTAAAAGCTATAAGGTTATTCACTGTAGAATCTTCTTGCTCTTACAAATGCTCCTATACCGTCATACGTTTCTGAAGCGTGTGTTTCTTTGAATCCGATATGATCTACATATGATCTCACGGTTGTGTAAAGCCTATATTTTCCGCTTTGAGCAACCCAGCTTGTAAACATTCCATCAATACAACCGTAATCAATCTGTTGTCCTGGATTTGGCTTCTTAAAATCATTCCATGCATTTCGATTAATCAACAATCCAAGCATACTGCAATGATTTCTCGCATGATAGATTTCTTTATACTTTTCTTTAGGTTCTGGATGACATGATTCATTGAAAAATCCAATCGCCCCTGCATCTGGAAGATCGTAGATAGCTTTACTGACAGCTCCGAATAACTCTGGGTGAACAATAGCATCAGAATCGATATTCAATATATGTTGACAATTAAAATAAGAATCGAATGCATAATTAATCATATCAACATAGAGCATATGACAGTCTTGACCGGAAAATTCTTTGAAATGTCCCGCCAATACCGGATCAAAAATTTGAGGAAGATCATGTCTCTTCTTATTATGTCCTGCAATTAGAAAAGTATAGACACCACCTCGCATCGACTCCTTCAACGTCGCAAGAGTGATTCGAAGAAAATTAGTTCTGTTGTTCCAAGGGATTGTAATCAACATTTTTATTCAATATCAGTTTTACTGTGTTGATAATTCGCTCTGCGGACCATTCATTAATACAATACCCTCTTTCATTTCTCGGAATAGTTCCTGCCGCAACATTCGCAACTTCAACTAATCTGATTCTATCAAGCGCTTCAGCGATTACATAGTTAACATTGGCAGTTCCGATAAATAATGAACAGTCATTAATATATTGAGCTGCGATAAGAAGATCTTTTGTTCTAATTAAATCCCAAGGTCCATCTGACCGATATTCTAGGACGCTATCATCGCCGATCCACCCTATGCTATATCCTAGTTGACATAACGCATTCAAAATATGATACCACTCATCGATTTTCTTTAATCTCTTTGTGTTCATTATATGAACGATAATATCATATTTCTTTTGATTCGAATTAATGTTATACAGCCATTTATGACTATGGTCAATCACATAAAGACAGTCTCTTAAAGGGAGACATTTTCTAAGGATCCCAAATAAATAAACTTTTTTCAAACAAGACGTGCTAATCGGATATAATTCATTCGATTCAAAGAAATTTCTGAATCGAAATGAATTATATCCTTCACGAAAATCATGATAAAATTGTATATCTTTTCTTCTCTCTGTAATAATAATATTTCGAATATATGATTGAGAACTTAAAAGAGGAACAAGAGCATTAATTTCTTCTTGATTACAATCTTCTCCGAGAGGTATAGCTACGCCCCCTCCTCCAGAAATCATAATTGCATACATCTGATAGACGGCATCGCCAAGATGCCCGGCAAGACGAAACCATCTATTTTCTTTTGAAAACACAGCTCAAGACACCTTCGCTGTCAAAAATTGTCATGAGATTCAATTTAAAGAAGAGTTCATACCTACATTCTTTGAAGATCTTAATCCATTCTTCTTTTGTCAGGCATGTGATATGCGTCTTATCAGATCTTGCAGTATTCAGAATAAACTCTCTCTTAGTTTCACATCCAACAGGGACTCTAAAAATAATCAATTCTGTCTCTAAAGTATTAAGAATTTCTTTGATTTCATCAATTTTCATATGTTCAAAAACATCAAGAACAAATGTAAGATAAAATTCACTTGTCAATATCTTTTTATCATTTAAATGGCGTGATGTAATCAGTATTTCTCAGAATCTTTCCGCCCCATGTTGAAAATTTCTGCGTTAAATCTGCATGCTTATTCATTTGTCAAGATCAAGATTTTCAGGATCAATATCATCAGATGCATTAAGAATATATCTCAAGACAGCATAGTAGTGACGGTCTCTCCATTGATGATATTTTCTTTCTTCTAATTGTTCCTTCATGGACTTTAACATATTAACTCCGACAACATCACCGATACCGAGTTCAGATAAAGAAATTTTTTGAGCAAGTTCTATCATCGGCTGCTTTCTGTTGACAATCTTTAATTTCAAATTCGCAGCAAGAGAAAGAATTTCTTTTTTACTTTTCATTATACCAAGCCCCAAGGCCGCAATGCTGGGTCGTAAACTTTTTCTTTCCAGAAAGAGTTTCGTAAAAAAATCTTCCAACATCATCTCTGAACGATTCGATATCATGAAAAAGAATAACTCCGTTCTTTCTAACAAGCGGAGACCATAAATCAAAATCTCTTTTTACGCCATTGAAACTATGATCTGCGTCAATATGCAGAACATCAACCTCTGGCATATTATTTTCTTTCCACCAACTTACGCCATCCGCACTTTCTAATTTATGAAGAGATGCATTCTTAAACTCATTGAGATGGCTTTCAACAAATGAATATCCGCTTGGGTGATATGAATCATTGTCAAATCCATAAACTTTTGCATTCGGAAAAAGAGTCGCAAACGTATAGAAACTATAACCCCAATCAACTCCAATTTCAACGATAGTTTTTAAATCGCCAATTTCATCAATGAAATCGCTCTTAACTATTCTTTCTAATCCTCTCCATGCTGATGACACTCCAAATACATCGCTCATTTTAAACTCCATTTATTTTCATTTGATCTTTGAAAGCAAAAGACCTCTACTTAAAGGAAATTCAAAAAAATCAGAGAAATAATGCCTAATCTTTTCTATTTCCTGCCAAAATATAATTGATTCCGGATCTCTCTTAGAAGAATCATTGCAAGGAGTTCTCAATTTCGAACTATCATGAAATGATACGACAGATCCTGACTTCATTAACTTTCTTTCGATACAGATCTTGCACTCTTCTGCCCTAATTGGCAAGAAAGAATCAAATAAAGAAAAATCAAAAACATTATCCGTTTTTTCAAGATAAGAGATAGAATCGCAATGAATGAAATCTATATATTCAGAAACATTATTTTCAATCGATTTATTCTTTGCAATATCAATTGCTCTTAAATCAGAGTCAAGTGATATTATTTTTCCAAATCCGTTTTGCTTAAGAGCTGCCGCCATAAATGAAGTTCCATATCCAAAATAACATCCTGTTTCAAGAACAGCATTCGGTTTTAAAACTCCGATTAAAGAGGATAAGAGATTTAAATATTCAATCTCAGTCGATCCTCCGTCGAAACTATGAAATAAATCTGATTTTTCATCTACATGATGAGAATGAACTTCAATCTCTTTCCTTATACAGGAATTTGAAATATCTAATATTGAAATCATCTCAAACACTCTTCAATCTTATCGAAAATCTCTTCTTCTGTCCATTCATTGACTCTAAATCCTGTCTTGCCGGCAGAATATACATTATCACAATCATCTTTTTGATAGAGTAATCTATTCTTTTTCAGTCCTTCTGCGATCGCATTGCATGAACTGACTGCTCCAAAAAATACCTTTGCAGAATTGATATAATCAGACGTTTCAAGAAAATCTATTGGAGTTCGAATTCCAATATTCGCTACCTTTGCGTGCGTTTTCCATTCATCTCTATCATTTTCTCCAGAAAGAATGGTGACGGAATAGCCGTATGAAGAAAGCCTTCTTAAGATTCTAGAAAATCTCTGTATCATTTCTTGACTACGAACTCTTCTCATCGGAGCATGAAAAATAACATCAACAGATTTCGTCTTTGGAGCTGTTAACCAGATAGATTCTGGATCCCAATCAATCCCAAAATGAACGGCATATCTCTTCGCAAGATGACAATTTCCTGGCCAGTATTTTCTGTGCCATTCAGGAAATTTATCAGGATTAAAATCTAATTCCGCTTCATGAAGATCGTAGTCAATTAAAACGAACTTACCGTCAATAAAACAATCAGTCGCCTTATTTACGAAATAATTCGGATCAATAAACTTAGAATCATTAATATATTCTTGATATTTAATAAATGGGATAATTGAATCAATCATTTTTCTATTCCAATTTCCTTGATGAAATAAACTGATATAAAAATTTCCTCCTTCCAACATTTTTACAGTATAAAGTTGAAAAATAATATCGCCTAACCTCCCAGGGCTGTGAAAATTACGAATCATTCTACGAATGCAGGAAGTCTTCCTTTAAACTCTTCATACATTATGCGATGTGCTTCACGATGAATTTCTAGATCAGTCCTCCCCATTTTTTCTGCCCACTTTTCCCTAGTGCTTGTAACTCCACCATGATGGATGCAGTTAATATTCAAAACATAATTTTCAAATCCTGCAAAATGAGATTGAAGGCAGATTCGATTATCATAATTATGATGAACAGGATAGTCGTCCGTATTGAATCCAACCACTCTGATAAAATCCCTACTGCAAATCAAACTAAATCCGTCAAGGACCATGATTCGTTTGTATGCGCCAGGGATTAATTTTCCTCCGGCATGCAACATCATTTCATTTGTATATGTATCCCATCTCATCAGCTGCCTAAAATCATATGGAGCTTTATAGATATTAGGAGTTCCAATCCCTCTAGCGCCAAACATCCCGCAGATACCAGGATTGGCATTATTCTCAAGTTCTGTTAGGATATCTTCAAGTTTGATATCCCATTCGTCTTCAAACATCTCAACATCGCTATGAGAATAGAAAAGGTATTCCCACTCTTCAGATGTATTCGCGCCTATTTGAAATGTCGGATAGACTCCGACATTCTTTTCAAGTCGAAGACAAAAAATATTATGTCCGTCTTGATTAATCTTTGAAACAACATCAGTCCTTACGAGTTGTTCGCTACTTCCATTGTCGATTAAAAGTATATCAATCGGTCTCTTCGCAAGATTGCAGAAAGACGAAACGTATCTATCAACAGAATCGAATTGATTTAGGACTGGAATTATTAGACGAAACTTACGCATTTACATTCAAAGGCTTGAACTGAGGTCGATACATCGGCTTACCAATATCAGAGCTGATCCATCTTTCTTCGTAACCATGATGCAAATATGATGGTTTAAATGCAGATTCAGAATAAATCTTATCAATTTCAAAAGCAATTTCTTCAGGCTGATGTCCTTCTTCGATCGCCTTCCTGATTGCTTCTTTGATCATTGAAATAATTTCGTGTCTAATCATAACATCTCCTTACAGATTCTGATAAATTCGTCTGCTCTTGCAACGCTTGTGTGCTGATATCGAGCATGGTCACAAGCCTTTCTCATTTTTATCCAACGCATAGGATCAAATACGACTTTTGCAATACCGGACACCATTTCTTCCCATTTCTTAAAGTATATACAGTGCCGATCTATCTCAAACATGTTACGGCACATCAATATATCTTGAATTGCAAACGAGCAAAGGACAGAGCCCCTTGCAGGAATTTCCCAGAACCTAAGAGTGTCTAATCCTGCACCAATCATCGATACAGAGATCTTTGATCTATTGAGAATATCATCATATTCTTCTTTTTTGACCGGTTGCTCTGTATCAGAAATCTTTGTAACTATATTTAATCCTTTCTGCCCATTAATTTCTCCGAGGACATTATGGCAAACTCTTCTTATCGGATTGCTTCCACTGAAGCAAACAAAAGAGACATCAATATCTCTTTTATTAAATTCAGAAACATAGTCAATGTTTTCCGGATCTTCCCATAATTCAGTGTGATATTGATAGATGCCAAACAGAAGCGATCTTATATTTGTCACAGGATATTCAAAACATTGAGGGTATCTCAGTTCTCTCTTAAAATAGATTGATTGCTTTGCAGGATTAATTAAAATTTCATTCGAATCACATCCGTCAACAAACACTCTCTTCTTTTTAAAAGCAGGTTCGTCAAGTATTCTTTTTTCTTTTTCTGACCACTGAAACATATTTCCGGCAGAAGAAAAAGCTAGAACATCGGCCCATGAAATGTTATCAAGAAACTCCTGTTCGCTAACAGGAGTTAGATCGTTCATTCTATTACTATGATGGTCGTTTCCTGTTGTGCATTTGAATTTAATATCGCTATTTATCTTTGAATGAAGATGAAGACCTTCTTTTAAGACTGAACTGAGGTAATCAAATCCCGGAGCAACAAAAAGAATATTCACTACTTTTTCTTCGAATCAGGATGATAAAGTTTGCCATTTTCTCTGCACCAATTCAAAATATCTTTCCAATAAGGATGAGGATCGAGCGGATGTGCAGCGAGCCATTGTTCATATCGATAGACCGCAATGTTTTGATCAACATCATTTGCGTTCATTAACGAAGCAAACTTCTTTCTATTCGTCCTAAAAATCTCATGAGTAACAAGATCAGGATGACTCATTCTTGTTCTGCTTGAAATATGACAATACGGAGCCCATGTGCATCCGTATGCCTTATATCCCTGAAGAAGAATCTTCCAATGATGATGATTGTCTTCAAAATATGCAGGAATATAATATGTATCCATCATTCCAATCTTTTTAACTGTATCAGGAGTAATCATAAAACAAGAGAAATCAGGACATTCTGAATAGCTCCATTTCTGTTTAACTGAAGATAACTGATTAGGATCACGGCCAATATTCGAAGCAGTGACCATTACAGTTCTTTCATCTTCCATCTTGATTCTATCATATGCTTCAACACAACCATCAACAGTATGTTGAGAATACACCACATCATTATTTGAAATGAGAATCTTGTCTACGTTTATATCAAGAGCTTTTTGAATAACTTGATTCCATCCCTTGGCAACGCCAATATTTTCACCATTAAAGATCAGTTCAATATTATCAATATCTCGATTGATTGTTTTTAGATTCTGAGAAAAGTATTTCTTAATCTGTTCAACGACAGACTTTTCACTTCCATTATCAACATAAACAAACGTGACAGATCTACACTTACTTCTGATCGATTCAATTGCTGCTTTTGTATATTCCCAGCAATCGATCGCAAGCATACCGATAACGACTTTTTGATCAATCGTAACAGAATCTTTTGATTCTGTGAAGACTTTAACGCTGCTGTTTTTTCTAAACAATTTAACCTCTTCAGTTAATACTAAATTTCAAAACAATGAATTTGAATTCTTCTTCCAAAGAATTATTTGTTCGTATGCTTTTCTTTCAAGATTATATTTAATCTGTGAACGATTTTCTTCAAACACAGAAGATATTTGACATGCAAAATTATCTTCTTTTGTTATCCCAAGAGAGATCGCAGAGTCAGAAGTCCACTTAAGTTTATCGACATCGCTTTTGAACTGTTCTTTAAGATAATCAAATGATTGATCGACTATATCTCCTGTTTCTTCATTTGGAGATGTAAATAAAACAGGACATCCGAACTTATGATTCCTGCCATATTGCCTTCTTCCAATGGCGACAGTTGAAGGAGAGTTTTCTCTTTCTAAAACGTTCACAGTCATATGAGGATACCAACAATGAAGAGGTTTAAATGGATGAACTCCGCAGAAATATCTATCTTTGCTCATCACAAGATACGGGCAAGAATAATTGCCGCTCATTTGACTAAGCGCTCTATTTCTTTTAATGTAGAGATCTGATCTAATTTCTTTTCCATCAATATTAATTCTAACAATCGCCTTTTCAAGTGTCTTTAAAAGATCATCTCTTGATCTTAAAAACGAATTCGCAGAACTTTCTCCAAAAAGAAATCTCGCAGAGTCATGATTGTATTCAACAATCCTGCGATAGTCAAAAGAAGTATATATGAGATCAAAAGGAACACGACAGCAATTACCAGCCCCATGGCACGAGTCAATTCTTGTGTAGAGAGTAGGACTGATAGAAATCGATTCTGGTGCATCGTATTTCTTTCTAAAGACCTCAACTTTATTTAAACTACAAATCACTTCGCATTGTTTCTTCGTATGAGAAAAAATATAATGAAAGAGTTTGTCAATACTTTGCGGAAGTTGATTTCTGTCAAGAGTCTCGTTCTTCAATTGTTTACCCAGACAAAATGGCAATCAAGACATTCGTAGATAGATTTTTGATCAGCGGTTAAATTCATTGAGACATGCAGAGCTTCGCAGTTCGGGCACGACCCTGTCGATTTATCGATAGAAATCTCAATTTTTTCTTCTTTTTTTGATCCATTATCAAGCATCGTTTGAAGAATATCATTAATAGATTTTAGATATCCAATAACTTGATATTTGAATAATTCATCTTGCATTTTCAGATACCCATTTTAATTGTGCTGATTTTATTCTAGCAATTATATACGCCTGTCTTTGCCAATGATCAACGGATTGACCTTGGATCGCAAGATGATGTGGCTGAAGTAATCTTTTGAAGATTTTTAAATCAATTTCTTCTACATATGATTCTCTTTTTGTTAGATATCTCATTGCTATCACGTATGCTCTGTTATCAACAATATTCTGATTTAAAACAACATATGATATTTCAAATTGTCTAAAGATATCGCCGAGTTTTGCTTCTATCTTATCAAGATCAGAAAATTGATCGTATTTTTTTGACCAGATTATATCAAACCTTTCGGATTGATAGTCTAATATGCACATACCAATATCAGAAACGTCAGTATAGATTCCAAGTATTTTACAATTGATATTTTCTCCCATATGAATAAGTTTATCTTTCAATCTATTTACGAATCTACAAGTGTTATCTTTCAAAAAAACATAATCAGTATGACTATATTCTATTTTCTTTGCTATTTCTTCCCAGGTTAGACCTTGAATTTTATATATATAGCAATTGAGCCAGATTCTTTCTGTTGAATCCACAGGGTATGAGTCGATAATCTTTGAAAGAAGGTTTCTTTGCCTTGTATCTTCAATATCTTCAATAATATCTTTGTCAACTATAAAGCATGAATCTCCTAGAAGAAGCCTATCTGTATTTTCAATCGGCAATCTGTCAAGTGAGTTTAAAGATTCTTGATTTAAGAAAAAATATGATTTTCCGCTTGGATCTGTCATCTGTTTCATCCCAGTGACAGATTTCAAAAGACTATCGGCTTCACCTTTTATTCTCAAACAAAAATATGATACGACTTTTGCTTCAAGTCTTTCTTCTGGAAGACAGAACTCTTTTGCAAGTTCAATTAATCTTGGTCTTAGACCAAACTCTATATCGTCGAAATCTTCTTGATGTAGCCAATGAAAAGCCCTTCTGTAGAAGGCAATCCTTGACTTGACTATCATCTTTATTTTATGATGCTCAGTAAATAACCAAAAGGATTCAGTGTCTCCGTTCTGAATCCTTTTAATCACATCATATAAATTATGATCTTGGTTCAATCTCCGGAAGATTCCTTGTCGGATTTACTTGCTCCAACAATTCTCCAATTCTGATCTCTGGCAGGTCGACCGGGACCTGGTTTATCATAGCCCTTTATTTCAGGATGATCTCTGTCAGACTTGTTCATTCCAACAACAACAAAATCCTTCTTTTCGACAATGCCTTTCCCTTGAGACATATTCTCAGCAATCTGTTGTTCACTCATCGATTCTCCCTTCAGACTTTGACTTCACGTAACTTTGAAGATGAAGATCACTCTCTGCAAGAGATTTTCCAAGGACGTTGATAAATTGATTTGCAGTCATCAAATGAATATCATAGTCAGACTTCTTTATATTAGCCTTGAATTTTTCAAACAGGATTTGAAGCTTCTTGTCGATTTCCATTTTTTAATTTTGAAAAAAGAGTTTCTGCTCCGGAAAGAACGCAACCGTAAAAAGAATCTTTATCAAAAAGAACACCATGATCAACCCTTATACCGGCAACCAATTCAGGCTCATTTGAATCAGACTTTGCAACGTCAACATCATCATATGTAACCCTAATGACTATCGAAACTTTTGTCACTTACTATACCCTGTCGTATCAGGAACCCCTTTGCCATCTTTTCTGAATTGAATGACGATTCTATTGCTGTTTCTAAAACTGCCAACATGATCTGCGAGCATTCTGTCGAGATCAATCTTAATAAACTTATCGTCAACAGTAACCTTCACCGCCCCATTAAGACTCTGGTATTCGTCAGGGGACTTAATGGAATCTTTTGGAGAAAGAACAGGAACAGGATTAGGCGGCAGAGGAGTGGATGCTGTCATTTTTGATCTCTACAGTGCTGTGATCTTCGTGTCTTGTAATCAAGATATTACTTGGGATAATATCTTTGATAACATCAACGTGACTGATAACATATACCTGATCGAAAGACTTTGATAGGTATGCAATGATACGAATTGCATCTTCTCTATTGACTTCATCTAAGGAAGCCAAAACTTCATCCAAGAAAAGACTTTGAATCTTTATTCCGTGTTGAGAAGAAACTATTCTCGACAATGCAAGACGCATTGCAAGGTTGATCATTGTTCTTTCGCCGCCGCTATATGACTCGTATGCTCTTTCAGAACCGTTATCATATACAATGATATCGAGTGTCTCTCTATTTTCTCCGCTTTGAATTTGCTTCTGTGTTTTCAATTTAATTGAAAATCTTGTATGCATATCTTTTAAGATTGAATTAGCAAATTGTTCGATTGTTCCAACGACATTCTCAATCATAATTGCCTGAATTCCATTCTTGCTAAATACATCAATGAGAATTTTATATGCTTCTAGCTGTCTATTCAAAACAATCAATTTTTCTTCTGATTCTTTTACTTTTTGAATCAAAGATTTCTTCTGATCAATTTTTGATTCTATTAAATTGATTTCAGTTGAAATTGCAATCTTCTTCGAAGTAAAAGAAGACTTCTTATTTGAAAAATATTGTTTGATGTTTGTTATTCCGCGTTTGATATTTTCAAGAGATGCTTTAATAGAAGGAGAAATCGAAACATGAGAATTTGAAACAATCATAGCCTGCATTTCGCAAGCCTTCTTTTTTTCTAATTCAAGATCGTCAATTTGTTTTTCAATTGATCTAAGAAGAGAGGATGATTCTTTCAAGGACTTTGACGCATCATTATATCGATGAATATTTTCATATACATCTTCGAGATTTTTCTTCAGTTGTTTAATCTTTTCAAGATCATTTTTCAATCTATCGACGAGTTCTTTTTCAGACTTAACGCCCTGTTCGATTTTCTTTGAAGCCTCAATGTATTGAAGTTTCAAATCGTTAAAATGTTTATGAGGAATCTCCTGTTTACATGTCGGACACTTAGATCCAGGCTCAATTGAACTAACCGTAAAGCTCTTCGCATTCTTGAGTTCAACACATTTTTCAGCATAAGCCAACTCTGCAACAGAGATCTTTAAATTCAATTCAGATATTTGCGGACCATAGTCAACTTTCTCAGCTTGAGCTAATGCAAGAGACGGCTCAAGTTGTTTTACTATTCTAGAATTATGATCATTGATTGACTGCGCTCTTTGCAAATCAGATTTTAATTGAACAATTCTATGAATAGAGTTTTGAATTGCATCTTCGACGTTTTGAAGAGTCTTAATCTCTCCTTCAATTTCTAAACAGAACTGTTCAAAAAGATCATTAAATACATGTTCAGAAACATAAAAATCTTGAAGGTATGTGTCGTCTGCATCGTTTAAGTTTTCTAAACGATAGAGGGAATCATTCAATTCTTCAATTTTTTCTCTTAAAATATTATCATCTTCTGTCTGTAAAATCTGATTCTTATATGCAGTAATTGATCCGTTGATTTGATTAATCAGATTAAATGTGTTTGAATATCTTAATTTAGCTTCTTCTTGGCATTTATCACAAGACGACATATCAAAAATTCTTCCAAGATAATTCTTCCTCTCGCTCGGAGAAGATTGAACGAATTTTGTCTGATCATCTTGCTTAAAGAAGTAGATTAAATCAAATAACTCATCATCTATTCCAAGATATGTTCTAACTTGCGCATCTACTACGCGGGTTTGGTCTCCGGCTAGCTTGCCGTTAACCCAGATCTTAGCTTGAGAAGTGCCATCTCTCGCGCGCGAGCGCTGCACTTGTAGCGTTTGCCCATTGGCTTCGACAGTAAGATCGATGGCATATCTCGCAGCGCCATGCCGTATCGCATCTTCTTTTGATTTGCCGCGCTGCGTATTGAAAAGAGCAGTCCTGATTGATTCAATTAAAGAGCTTTTCCCACTACCGTTGCTCCTTCTAGAATCAGATTTCCATCTTCCAATGATAGAAGATAACTTTACGTTTTCAAAATCAATATCAACATGTTTGAAGATTTGATAATCAGTTAGAATCAATCTCTTCAATTTCATTTTCAATCGCCTCTAATAGGAAGAGACAGATATTTCATTCATCGCCATAGCTAATGCACTTTTGGTAATCTTTAAGAGAGTCTTCTTGTATCTTTGTCCCTTTGAATTTTCCGCTTTTCTTCTTTTGAATTGCTATTGTCGTCAAAGCCATACAAACTGCATCACCTATGTTATCATCTGTAATATTCTGAACGATACATTTTGGATCTTTTACAAAATCAAGAGAAGATTGAATACAACTATTGATTTTCATCATATAAGATGTGTCTTTTGAAATATTTCCTTTTCCTAAACAATATTTTTTCCACATGCCAGATGGGATTCTTGAATAGCTATTAGATTCAATATATCGAAAATCATATGCAAGAAGATCAATAACTCCGTTCAGTTCATGAAGTCCGTTTGCATTTCCCATAATTGCGTGATTGTGTAACTCTCTAGAGAGAAACACCGGCTGCAATCTTGAAATAATTTGTTTCAATTCAAATTGAATAAATTGAAGTCTATGAATTCCTTTCTGCTTTGGTTTAATTATTCCTGTTTCAAACCAATACCAATTTGTTCCATCAGAAGCAATGCAAGCATATCCTGTATGCGTTAAAGATTGATCGAGACTCAAGATCACTGTCTGCATTTTTCAATTATCTCCAAACCAAACTTCATAATATCTTCTTTTAAAAGACCATAGTCTTTTTGTTCTAGATATCTTATGAAATTTGATTTCGTCTCATTGTTAAACTTTATTTCAGGATCCCTTCTAACTTCTTGTTTTACGATTTCAAGATTAATTGATGCAATGCAGTGAGATCCAGATGATTCAAGTTGTTTTCTGATTTTCAACTCGTCATATTCATGAACTCTTCCTTCAGGATACTTCACATTTACTTTAATAATTGCGTCTTTTACGTCAACATCGGCGATATCATTTGAACATTCAAGATCAATTTGAACAAATTTCCTTGTCTTAAATCCGACAGGAGTCAGATTGCCTGTCTCAGTGTTAAGAAGGACAACTCCTTTTACGTCAAGTCTCTCATTAAAATCAATCGGATGAATCGAACCAGGGTAGAAACTAATCGGCTTAACGCTTGAAAGAATTTGTGGCTTATGAAAATGGCCAGCAATAACGTAATCAACAGGAATGCTCTTAAACGACGTGGCATGGTCATTTTGAATTTCAAAAGGCTCCGCTCCAACTATAGCCCCCTCAAGGTGACTATGGCAGACGAGTATATGATTCTTTCCGATTTGATCGTTATTCTCAAATGTTCCAAACTTATGATATTCAGGATGATCGCCCTTATATGGCATGAAATGAAAAACACAATCGCCAATCAACTCGCTTGTTGTCTTATCATAGATTTTTGTTAACCTAAGTTGACGACGTGTAATGTCATCGAAGAGAGCGAGCGCATGGCTCTTTCCGATCTGAGAAGTGTAGTCATGGTTTCCGATAATAAATCTTGATTGTATTCCGTTATCTTCAAGATGACAAAGAACTCCCCAAAAAACCCTTTGTTCATCCGCAGAAGGTCGATTTGTATGAAAGATATCACCTGCCATCAAAAATAAATCAACTTGTTCTTTTGTTGCAAAGTCAATAATTCTATGAAGAAGATTTTCAATATCAGAAAGTCTACTGTTCCTGCCGTCTTTATCGATTATTCCATGAGAATTACATCCAAGATGCCAATCGCTCGTGCAAAGTATTTTCATTTTCTTAAATTCTTGATAAGTTTTTCAATATGTGATCTACGATATTCATCATCGCTATTCATCTTATCATTATGAATCTTAAAATTAGAAAATCCACCTTTTCCTCTTTGATTATTAACCATTTGTGTTACAGGTTCAAGATGTTCTGGATTCACGCAAGATCTATTTCTGCACAGATGATCTAAAACAAGACCTTCAGGAATCTTCCCTTTATATTTTTCATAATAAAATCTATGCGCAAGAAAACATTTTCCTTCATGCCAATAATTCCCATAGCCTCTCGATTTAATTGCGAGCTGCCATATCCAACAATTAGTTTTTTCATCAACGATATATTCGATATGAGATTTTCTCCTATGATGATTTTTAATAAATCTATAATGTTCTCCTGTTTTAATTCCAGATTTCGTATTATCGCTTTTTGCAATATTAGTGATATTTCCACATCCGCATTCACAATACATTTGATAGATCTCATTGATAGTTGACAGCGGTATTCTTAAGGTTTAATCTCTGGGGATTATCCGCATACCAGTTTCTAGAAGCGCATCTTGAAATTCTTTGAAAGTATTCTTCATACAATTGTCCGATAACATCGACAGAAAAATTATTTACGGCATATCGATGACAGTCTTGTCTGTCAATAGTAGAAATATTCCTGAGAGACCAAACAAACTCTTCCATTGTTCTGCATCTATACCCAACTTTTCCGTGTTTAACTGTCTCCGAAAAAGCTCCCCAATCTGTCGTAATCACTGGCGTTCCGCAAAATAATGACTCAACAATCATTCTGCCGAATGGTTCAAAATAATACGTCGGAGCAATCAATGCTTTTGCGTTTTTCAAAAACTTACACTTAGTATCCCAATCTAGGCAACCAACATATTCGATATTAGAATCATTAGGAATATCAATGCTGCTTTTGCCAGCAATAATGAGTTTCGTATTACATCTTTTTGCTAGCTCAATAGCCGTTGATATTCCCTTATCGTTGACAACTCTACCAAGAAACATAATGTAATCATTTGAAACTCTATTAAATTCATAATCACTTTGATAAAAACAATTTGGTATAACTGCGTCGTGCCATCTTCCTTGGCTGACACCGTTCTTTCCATAAAGATAATGCATCCATGCATAACTATCAAATATGGCCATTGAATAGTTTAATTGATCATATCCAATCCCAGATTCAATCACAATCAATTTTTTATAATCTGGAATATTATCAATCACATATTGATGTATGTTTCCATATGGAAGTAATACAATATCAGAATATTTTGATTCATGCAAGAGAGCTTTTAAGCATCTTTCATTGAATTTGATATTTGCGCTAGACTTAGAGTTAGAACTATAAAATTCAAAATCTTCATTGAAATTTCCATATGATTCACTTCGTTCTTTTTCAGAAAGAACCTGTATAAAAACATCGCAGTTGACAGATGATTTTTCAACTCCGTAAAAGACAACTCTATGACCATTTGATTTTAATATATCACAGAGATTATAGATTTTTTGAGTGAATGGACATGCATATATCTCTCTTGATGTTCGAATATATGGAAGTCCAAATATATGAAACGTCAAAATTGACATTAGAATTTCTTGCCGTGCAATTTCTCTCTTTGAAGATTAAAAATCATCTTTGCAATAAGAGCTTCTCCAAGATTAATATTGAATCCTCCTGCAAAATCAAAGATTCTAATCAAAGTATCTGCAAGTTCAATTTCAACAGATCCATGATTCTGACAATGGCTATCAGCGGGATTTCCTTTTCTAATTCCTTCAAGGCATTCGCTTAATTCAGAATGCATTAAGGCAATCATCTCTGCCTTATTTCTATTTATTCCTTCCTTCCAAAATCCTTTTGATTCAGAATTTCTAAAACACTTCATTGAAAGAAATTCGAAAACTTCTTCAATCTTTGCTTTGTTATCGATAAAATCCGAAGCAACAACAGGCTCGCTCATCTGATTACAACCAAATCCCTTAAGGTTCTTTGTGGACTTAAAACTCGAACTTCAATCGAATCGTAGGATATATTTATCTTCAAGAAGTGATGCTCAACAAGAGCAACAATATACCCGCCGCCACAGATGGTATCAAGAGCACCACCTCCGCCTCCTGAAGTAATCTTCCACATTGGCCCATTTCGCCAAAGAGATCTTTCATAGCCATGCGCATGCCCGTTTAATACGAGATGACATCCTGAGTTCTGCAATCTATCCATCAATGAAATCCATTGGGGGGTTTGATATGATTGATAATAACAGTTTGAATACCAGACGTTTGTCGTCGCCGGCTCATGAAATAAAACAATTCTAAACTTTGACCGTATCCATTCTTGGCTAGTAATTTCTCTATCGATAAATATCCTCTGAGGATGTCCGGGATCCATTGATGTTCTTAAATCAAATGTTTCATCGTTTGCATCAAGTATAACCCATCTGACAGACCCGAGAGTAAATGCAGTCCATTGACCGATATTTTGTTGAACTGGCAGATTCCAGAAAAATAATTGATACCCTAAAACATCATCGTGATTTCCTCGCGCGCCCCATCTTGGAAGTGACATAATAGGAGAAAGAGGGTTGATAAACTGGTCAATCCATTCAGAGGGTATTGCTCCTCTGTTCTGAATATGATCACCGAGACCAACGAATGCATCAACATTTTCTAATCTAATTGAATTGCAGATCTGTGAAAATATATTCGGACCGTTTTGATTGTCGCCAACAACTGCGACGCTATATGAGATCGGTTCGACCGGCGCAATAGGAACCTGCAAAGATTGAAATAGAAGGAATAGATTTCTAATCATAGTTCACTTCATTAAAAGAGCCAACGGTTTTTGGCCGTTGGCTCAATCTTGTCAGGTAGCCGCTTTTGCGACTGGTTCCATCCGCACTACTGTTCTTCGGTCGTCTCCTCGGCAGTTGATTTTCCAGGATCACCCCCTAGTTTTCTAGGATTTGACTGCCTAGCCTTAAGAACAGCAGCTAACATCGAAGTATACAATTGTGGATCTTTTCTTAAATCTTCTTCAAGAGCCGCAAGTCCACGCCATGATTTATTTTCATATCTAAACATTGCCCCTTCTTTCTTTCCGATTTCATATACAATAGCATCTTCTGCAAGCATTCCGTATTTATTAATTCCGTTTTCGTTGATAATAAACTCTGCTTCCCTTCCCCAAATAGGAAATAGTTTACTCTTGACTGGTCTTATTTTACTCTTCGTTCCGGCAGGCTTCCCTGCAACCATGTATTGACCCATTCTATTAATTGATATTCTAAGAGATGAAAAGAATTTCATTGCGGCCCCTCCTGGCTGAGTCTTCTTTGGACCATACATCACACCAACATTATCTCTTTCTTGATTTATGAAGACAAGAGCAACTTTTGAATCAGCAAGAGGTTTGACAATCTTCGGAAGGGCAGAACTAAGCATCGCAGCTCGTCTGCTGAATTGATTGCTTCCGACATCGAGACCTTCTTTTTCTACTTTATCAAATTCAGCTCTCGGGACAAGAGCAGGAATGCTATCGACAACGATGATCGCTCTGTGTGCTTTCCCAGTTCTTTCTTTGTATTCAGCGATAGACTCGCAAGTCACTCGCACGACTTCCAGGGCCTCTTCCCCGTAATCAGGGGTGGAAAAAATCATCCTTGTCGGATCAATTCCGATACGTTGAGCATAAGAAAGATCAAGAGCATGCTCAGCATCAACGAAATAAACAAGATCGCCGTTCTTTTGACAGTTTGCAATTAAATGAAGCATCACGGTTGTTTTACCGGATGCTTCAGGACCATATAGTTCTGTTATTCTTCCAGCAGGAATCCCGCCGCCGAGAACGTCATCAATTGCAGCTATACCAGTTGAAAATACATCGTATGGTTCAAGAGTCTTTGTTGCTCTTGAATAGATAATTTCAGGGTTATCAAGTTTCGACTTGATTGAAGAAACAATGTCGGCAAGCGGGTCACTCATATCAATTAATACGAATAACCAAGATAAAGATCTATGCCATTTGATCCAATTGCATTAGAACTTAAATCTGAAGTAATCCATTGGCATGCAAGATGAATTCCGTAAAGCGAAGGGTTCCAGGGAATTCCCCAATTGACGGCGGCACACCCGTTTGAGTTAACTACAGTTGCGGAGCTGTAGAAAAGAAGATTGTTGTAAAGATTAAAATATGGAGTCAACGCAACCGGAGGGTTATTAAGGACCGATCCAAAAGATACGATCGCGGGCATTCCAGAATACCCGTTGCTCATTACAAATGACATTTCAAGATCGCCAATCGAAGGATCTCGATTGATCCATCCCAAGGTCGGCTCTGATCCTACAAAAGTCGATGAAGGGTATGCTCCCGGATTTGTAAATTCTAATTTTTCAGAATTATATGAAGAAGCAAAAAGACTAATAATAAAACAATTTCTTCCATTTTTCAATTCCGATTTTTCAACTCTAATCGCATTAGATGTAGCGTTAGATTGATTGCTTAGAGTGTAATTTGTAACAGTGATAAAATCAGTAATGATAAGAACTGCCGGATTTAGATATGCATCAAGAATACAAACTTGAGGAGCCGCATTATTTCCGATATCTTCGACTGCAAGTCCCCGAAGACTTACTGTCCCTCCAGATCCAAGGTTAATGATATTTCTCGAAATAACGGATTTATACTGGTCTAAGTAAATAATTTCACACATCCCAGGCTCGCTACAATAAATAATATCATCATTTCCGTCAAAATCGAAATCATAAACGTCATAAGAGTTAATGTTATATGTAGAATTGATAATAATAGGGTTATTAAGAGCTTGCGTCGCTTCAACTAAGCGAAATTGAAAAACATTAGTTCCGAATACGAGCCATTTATATCCAACTGCATCGATTGTTACTTTCCTTGGAACCCCTACGACTTGAGATGGACTGGGATTTCCGCTCGTCATTTGAGAGGTGTAATTGAGGAAAGACATTTGTTGAGTCGAATTATTCCATTTCCCGCTGAATGCAACGGGAGCCGCATTTGGCACATAACTTCCGCCAAAAACAAAATCAGAAATCCCATCAAGATCATAGTCGATTCTTTTTGCGTGACAAAAACTAAATAGAGCAGGCGCAGGACTCATAATTTGAGAAGAAAAATGACCATTTCCGAGACCATAATATACTGCAATATTGCTAGGTATGCTCACATTTGGATCATAGATCGGTTGAATAATATCAGTAAAGCCATCAAGATTTACATCCGCAAATTGAGTTAATCCGTAGCTTGTAGAAATCGAAATTATCGGGCCGCTAATGACGTTTGCAGGATTTACTCCATCGTAGAACTTAAATGCAGGGCCAAACAATCCGATTAATCCAGAAACAACATAATCAAGATTTCCATCACAATTAAGATCTTCAACAGAAGGAAGACAGGGATTCAAATACAAAGGATAATTATAGACCTTAGAACTGCTGAACTGCGCAAGACAAGAAGAATAAAAAAAGAAGAAAACAAAAAGAATTCTTTTTAACATTTTGACCTTTCGATAAAAGTCGACCGCCACTGCCCATGACGGTCGACAATCTCTTCGACATCTGCAGACACCCATGAAAAAGAACAAATCAACAATTACACATTGTTGATTGATGATTTTGGTAGGGGCGGTAGGATTTGAACCCACGACCACCCGGGAATAAGCCGGAAGCTCTACCAGACTGAGCTTACGCCCCCTCACAATTTTGGCACCCGCACCAGGAATCGAACCTGGGACCTACGGTTTAGAAAACCGTGGCTCTATCCTGCTGAGCTATGCGGGCTCACATCATCCTCGCGGGATTTGAACCCGCACGGCCTTTCGGCCAACAGATTTTAAGTCTGTTGAGTCTGCCAATTCCTCCAGAGGATGTCAATTTTCCTTTTTCTTTCTTGGCTTCTCATTATCCTTGACAACAAAAACAGCCGGTGCTTGCATGATAGACATGTCCTCACAATCTACCGAACAGTTCAAAACATTATCCCAGAAATCTTTATCTTGTAAAAGAATAATGTCTTTTTCTGTCTTGATTTGAATCATAACAACAATATTTCGACTTTTCATTTTTTCTCCGTTTTTGTTAAATTCATTGTTTCAAAGAAACAGACCATAGTGTTTTCTATGGTCTGTTTTTCAGCAACCCTTGCCTTTGCCCTTTTTCTTCTTAGCCATTGTTATTCCTTTGTTAAAGACAAACGGGCTATATCGATATACGTTTTGTGCGCCAGGGGGCGTCATTCTATTGAACGTTTGACAAACTTATATCCTCTTCCTTTTCCTCTATTCAAAGATCTAAACGTTGGCGTCAAACTATGACAATTCGGACAAAGTAATTGAAGATTGTCAAATCTATTATTTTTCCAATCTCCGTCTTTATGGTCTACCTCTAATGGAACGCGACCAGTTGAAATATTTCTTTCAGACCACCCGCATTTCTGACATCTTGATTCAAATTTCTGAAAAAGATATTCTCTAATTGCTGATATTTGATTTCCATATTTTGTGTAACCAATATCTTCGCCGTTTAACCATCTTCTTAGAAATTCACTTTTTCTCTCTGATGTAAAATCAGTAACTGAACACTTTATACAACAAAATCTTGTATATTTTGACTTACATAGATTGCCACAAGTTTCACATTTCTTTATACTTAAATACTTCCCTGTTGGTCTTGGTCCGTATTTTCTTTTTCTTGCCAATAAAAGATCTTTTGCATATTGTATCGCTGCATATTCATTAACATTAAATGTATCGCCGATTAATTTAAAACTTATATTGTCATTGAACAATTTAATAAATTCTTCTTTTGATTTAGAGAGTATTTCAATATCGCGAATATATCTGCCCATACAGCTGTATACTTTTCTATTCGATATAGAATAATGTGCGTCTGGTGAGATTTGAACTCACGCTCCTTTGATTAAAAGTCAAATGCTTTGACCAACTAAGCTACAGACGCATACATGCGCATAAACCAACTATACAACTGCAAAATTCAATACAAAATAAAATACCGGTCTCTCCCGGTTGCCACCGTCTTCCTAGATTTGAATCTTACGGTTAGACCTCAGCACTGCTAGGCTCAGGAGAATCTATCGGTCAATCTTGTTAGACTGACAAGCTACATGCAATAGATTCTATTGTCTGGTGACTTTCGTCACGAGTAGCTCGACAAGTGATTACTTCTTCTTCCAAGGATTGCCGTAGATCTTTCCGCATCCGTGGCACCGAAGATCTCTCATATCAGTTCCGCTTCTTGCAATCTGCATCTCAGACTTGCACTGACAAGGGAGCTTGTAGTGCAGATTTGGATCGAACGAAGAATTTGGCTTCGTGTCGATATACTGATCAAGATTTGCCTGTGGTGGAACTTGGGGAGGAGGAGGCGGCGGCGCAATAGGCGGTGGAGCTACCTGCTGAGTGGGCGGAGGTGGTTGCGCAGGAGCTTGAACCGGTTGCTGCCATGGCGGAGTTTGTTGCGCCTGTTGTGCAGGAGGTCCGCCAAGAGGGCCGGCAAGGGTGGAGTTTGGAGGCGGCGCGACAGGAGCATTTGCTCCAAACGGGAAGCTAGTGTCCTGGTCACTCCAGCCGCCACCGTCAATCGCCCTCATAACCTTTGCGACCCACGGGGCGTCGCTATGCTGAGCAACAATAGCGAGATCATATAGCTGATACTGCTTCTCTTCTTCAGTAAGAGGCGTAACAGTTCCGCTAAACTGAGCCTTGTATTTCGTCGTGAGATTTGAACCTTCCTTCATCAAGATAATATCAAAGGTCTCCGGATTTGGGTCTTGCCCAAGATCCTTTCGCATCTGACAGATGCTTGCAATCTCTCTCAGAACCATCGGGCCAACATTATTTCCCTTTGCATTCTGTGCAAGGATCATCGAATGCTTATTCGATTTATGCCATTCGATATCAGATGGATTTCTGCTGATCACATTAAAGTAGAATTTTTCCTTTGCAGTTCTCTTCGAAGCAAGATCTTGTCTTGCCTTATCGCCTGTCAATTCGTCTGCCGCATTGCGCTTGCAAAGAGCACATTCAGAAGATGGCCCTCCGCAATAGACAGGTCTCGAGGTTCCTGGAGCAACCTCAACAAAATGCTCAAACGCAGAAGCAAATTCGCCAACAATACGAACTTGATGGACTCCGCTGATAACGAGTTTCTTCTCGTTACCAAAATTCATCGATTCATCGATTTGCTTCTTCTTGCTAAGTAGACCGCCGACATCCATGTTAGCCCTCTAGTTTACTTTCAGAAATTACGGATTTCAAAAAAGATTTTGAACGAGCTGTTCTTTGCTCTTCTGTTTCTTTCTTCGCTAGAGGAACTCCGCTAGCAAAAAACATTTCGCTTCTTAGATTTCCAGATAGAGCTTGCAAAACGGTCGCTTGTTGATTAAGTGTTTTTACGAAGTTTTTGAGAAGCTCCGCTCTACTTCTTAGATCAGTAATTACCATTTTCCTTCTGTATTCCTCTTCGCCGATATCAAGGACTATTTTTGATTCAACAAGTTTAACGGTTGTCTTATCGATTCCGCCGTTTGCTTCAACAAGACTTCTATGAGCAGATGCGTATTGCTTCTTATGCCACTGTTCAAACTCTATTTCTGCTTTTGCTAAATTGTTTGATTCTATTTCTGATATAACGATTAACCATGTTAGATTTTGAGTGAATCTACCAAGTATTGAATTCAATTTAAGAGGGTCGATCTCATTATTTTCATTACACGGATTAAGATCTTTCTCAATCTTTTTCCATTGAGATCTTGCCCACTCTTCAAATTCTGGAGTCACAAGTCACCTAAAACGCAGGAGTTTCGCTCTGTTCTTTTCTTTGATCTTCGCTTAACATTTGAAGATTCTTAATCGAATAACTTCCTCTATCTGTTAGTTTCCCATTTGATATGAATATATTGCCAACTTTTAATCTATGACCTTCAGCGGCAAAATCGCTCGGCCACATGACAACTTCAATTTCTCCGTCTAGTGTCATCAATTTGCAGAATGCCATCATACCTGTCTTTGCTTGATGGTGTTTAACTTGAACGATCATGCCTCCAACCTTCGCATTCTGGGTTCTGTTGCTATTGGCGTCAATACATATTTGCAGAACGTCATTGTGTTGTTCAAGAGGATTTGCAAAAAGGTAAAACCCTATTGACTCTTTTTCAAACATCGCCATCTCTGTTTGGGTCGGTTCTATCCCCTTGATCTGAGTCAACGCATCTTGCCTCGGCATAAAAGAATCAAAAGCCCCGGCACAAGCAAGAGAGTCAATCGCGTTCTGCCTAGATGGTTCTTTTAAAACAAAATCTTCAATTGAAGCGTATGGTCTCTTTTGAATAATTTTCTTTGAACTTCCGACGTGTTTAACGTTTTCAAGTCCCAACCTGATAATTCTCTCTCCGTTCAAAGTTTGAATAGAGTAGTTTTCTTCACTTAAATTAACATCAGGAGGAAGAATCTTAATTCTTAATCTTCTGCATTCTTTGATAATATTTTCTCTGCTCTTGCTTCTGAGCGATGAACACATAAATTCAATTGGGAAATGAGTCTTTAAATACATATCAATATATGCGATCATTCCATAGGCGTAGCCGTGCGATTTGTTAAATATATAATTCTGGCATGCAAGTATCTTCTGCCAAAGTTCTTCAAACTTATTAGGGTCTAGATTTGATTTTAAATATCCTTCTTTGAATTTTTCATATACAGGCGTTAGCCCATCAACTGCTCTTTGATTTGCGGTCTTTGCAATGATCTTTCTGACCTTATCGGCTTCCGCCATTGAAAATCCAGCAAGTTCTGAACAGATTTTCATCACTTGTTCTTGATATAAAATTACTCCGTTCGTTTCTCTTAAGATCGGCTCGAGTTGAGGTATAGTGTATTTAATTGTCGAGTGATTATTTCTTGCCGATATAAATTGATCAACGTCAAGTCCTGGCCTGATAAGAGCGTTAACTGCGCAAACCTCGTCAAAAGTTATTCCAGGAAGAGATTTTAAGATAGAAACTGACTTTGCCTCTTCGAATTGAAATACGCCAACAGTCTCTCCGTTTTCAAAACCTTTCAATGTAAGTCTATCATTTATAGGAAGATCGTAAACATCAAGATTTTTTCTTATATTCTCTGGAAGTAAGCTGGCCGTTGAGTTTATGACAGCAAGGTTGTCGACAGTCAATATATCAAGTTTAACAAACCCAAGAGAATCAAGTTCTTCCCCATCCCATTGAGTTACCAATACTTGATCTTCGCCTCTACTTCTCGTAAGAGGTATCGATCTTCCAATTGGCCCGGCTGCAAGAATCACCGCACTTGGATGAGTCGTTATATGGTGTGTGCTTCCTATTGATTTTTTCGCAAGATCAAAAAGCAAAGGGTATTTGTCAATATAAATCTTCAATTGAGGATTAGCTTTTAAGCTTTCATCAAATGTATCTTCAGTTACAAGTTTATTTATGAGCTTTGCTTCTTCAAAAGGTATGCCCAAAGATCTTGCAAATTCGTCGATAGCGCTCCTTGGCTTAAACAGACTAGGAACTCCAACCCTTGCAATTCTATTGATTCCATATTTTATTTGAAGATATTCAATAACTTTATCTCTATCAGAAAAATCAGAATCAATATCCGGAAGAGATATTCTTCCAGGATTCATAAATCTTTCAAAAATCAATCCAAATCTAATCGGATCAATTGTTGTAATCCCTGAAAGATAAACGACAAGTGATCCTGCCGCGCTGCCTCTCCCTGGGCCGACGACAATTCCGTTTTTCTTTGACCAATTTATATAATCTTGAATGATTAAAATAATATCATAGTATCCGCTCAATCTATATACTTCAAGTTCTCTTTCTAACCGTTCAACATATGAAAAAGCATCTGCGTATATCTTCTTTGAATCGATTAATCTTTGAAGATTCAGCCTGCAAATGCTTGCAAGTTTTTCAAATGAATTATTCAAATGCTATCGGCGCTGGAACAGGAGCCCCTGTCGCAACAGAAATCTTACCAGTTTTTCTATCCCATAACAAGAGCCCTGATGCGACGCAAGTTGTGATCGTCTCATAGATCGTTAACAGAATTCCAAATGAAGAAGTCAAACCAAGAGTTGAGCATCGAATAAAACACTCTTCTAAAGTCCGCGGCTGCTCAACAAAAATGTTGAATATTTTGTGACTGTTAGAACTTTCTCTGAAAGGGTTTCCTGTCTTCTTGGATTCTTGAGCCCATCTCCAAGCTCTTGATTGCATGATATACCTAGGAATTTGAAGTGGTTTTTCTTTAGAAAATTGAACAGCTATAGGAGTATCTGGCGCTACTTCTTGCTGTTTATTTTCAACAGGAATCGGAAGATCTGCCGGAGGATCTTCATTTTTATTCTGTGTATCATCTTGTTTCATTTCAAATACTGTCTTACACTTCAGACAAATTGCTTCGTCTTTATTCGTATCTGAAACAAAAACTGACATCACCTGATTACATTCAGGGCAATCAGCTATTGGCTTCTTGTTCTCCGACATAGTCAATCTCAGGAGCTATCTTTCCTGCTTCTTTCTTTTGCTTTTCTTGATTTTCGACATCAATTTTTGTAAAGTCAATTCCGCCAGAACTATTTAATGGAACTACTCTCTTGGCAGGCTGATTCTTCTTTTCAATTATCTTTTTACTGACGACTGGTTCATCGCCAAAAAGAGACATTTTAACTGATTATTGTCGTCAGAAGGTAAGTAAACTTTCCTTCATCGATCCAGATCTTACCGTCTTTCTGGAGACTCATCGAAACTTCATCAGATTCAATTGCTTCAATTCCACTTCCTAGATTTTGAATATGATATTTCCTCGTAGTGAGATTTTCCGATTTAGAATCTTGATTAACTTCAAAATTATTCAATTTAATCTTTTCAACTCCGCTATTACCTCTTTCGACAGTCAGGATCATCTCGTTGATGTTTTGATTTGTATTGATTTCTATGTTAATGACCTTATAGACGTTATCAGTAAAACTATTCAATCTCTTTAACGCCCAGAGAATTTCAGATCTGTTTATTTTGAATTTGACTTGGTATGATCTAGAATTTATCAGCCTCTTGTAATCAACGTAATCCGCATCGAGAAGTCTGTATGCTGATGCAAGACCAATCGACTGATCATAGAGAACAAGCGTCTTTACGGTGGGATTGAGACCGATAATAATTTCATTACCCTTACACATTTTAAGAATATCGCCAAATGACGGAGGAATCAAAGCAGAAAAGCTCTTATCAGAAACCCCTGCCATTACCGCAAGTCTATTCGCATCAGTAGAAACAAAACACCCGTCGAAATAAACTCCCTGGTATGAAAGCTTCGTAACATCTTTGCTTATCGCAATAGATCCCTTTTCCCACATTGGAAGAAGATCCGAAATTTTCCATTTACCTATTTCCGACATTGCATAGTCAGCCGTCGGAAAAGATGATTCTTGAGAGTGTCTATTAAGCGTATATTTCCCGTTCGTAATAACCGTGATAACAGAATCAGAATTTGATCCGATAAACTCGGCGCTATTTGTTGTGCTAGCTTTGATAATATCATATAAGAGATCAGCAGGAAGAAGAAACATATCAGGCACATCGCTCATATCAACGAGAGAAAGATCTCCAAAATCCACGCTGATAAACGCGATGAAGTTTGTTGAACTGAGAGTTAGTCTGTGCTCTTTCTTATCAACAGCAAACTTGATATTGTCTGCAACATCAAGAGTCTTATTCCCGCAAGCAGTTCTTAGAATCTCTAACACATTGCAAAGACGTTGTCTGTCAACAATCATTTTTACTTCCTGAATAGTTAAGCCACTTTAAGATTGATTTTCTAGATTGCTCTAAAGGAATATCATTGATATTCTTATCAAGTCCGGCCGCTCCAATAATATGATCCCAAGAGATAAATATCTTTCTTATCTTTTTTGATGTCTTAATCATTATACCACCATCTGTCATCGTTATAATGAGATTCGGATAAGAAATCAATTCTCTTACAAGCTTCCCCTTCAGGGTTATATGAGGCATCGTATTTCCTGATAAGATCTAAATACGATTTTGGTATCTTCTTTCCGCCTGGAAGAAGCTTGCCTTTCCACCTCCAAAATAAAGAAATGAGATGACTAACTAAAATCTCTTCTTTTGGAGGAAGCATTTCGGAAATCGGACGAGATCTCAATTTTAATTCAGATAATTTCCATCTAGTCTTATTGATGCGTTTTCTCGACGCATATTCATTTATTGATTTATTAAGCAGAAATGATAAAACAGAAGGATGATAAATATAAGGACGAACGTTCTTAATTGTTGAGTCTCTGTTTGGGACTCCGTTATGAATGTCTTTTATAATTGATAGATATCTATAACAAACGGCTGCAATTCCGGCTACCTGATTTGTCGGAAGATATATATACGGAACATAATAGATAAATGTCATAGAAACTTTGGTATTTTAATCCCTTCTTTTAAATCAAACATTTCAACTTTATCGCAGATTTCATCTGGAGCATCTAATGCTTCACGATATTTCGAAACAACAGAGACATCATATCCATGAAGTGTTGCAAACTGCTCGATCATTTCATCTCTATTCCTGACATGATATGGTCCTTCATATGGATATTTCCATACTTTATTCTTATCATTGTTTGTCTTAGATCTGATATAGTGTTCGTGAAAATTTCTATCTTCTTTTCTAAAATAATGACAATCGCCAGTTGCAATTAATTTCACATTTGCATATTCATTTGCATATTTGATAACTCCTTCATTAAACTTTCTTTGTATCTGAGAGAGAAAAGGTTGAATTTCAATATAGAAATCATCTTTAAAAAGATCAAAATATTTCAATCTCAATTCATGAAGACCCGCTTGGCCTTTTTCTCCAAGAGCTGGGGCTGCAACTCCTCCGATACACGCAGTGGTAATGATTAATCCTTCACCGTATTTCTTTAGATCGTTAAAATCTATTCTCGGCTTGTAGTAAAAATATTGGCTTGAAAGAGTTGAAAGAATAATTAGATTTTGAAATCCGATTTTATTCTTTGCAAGAATGATAAGATGATTGTATGGGCGTTCTTTTAATGTTTTATCAGGAACGATATACGCTTCAAATCCAAAAATTGGTTTCAGCTTATTATCTTTACAGGCCTTCCAAAGTTTTGGAACAATAGCAATATTTCCGTGATCTGTTGCACATAGAGCTTTCAAACTATATGATTTAGCGTTTTCAACAAGATCAGAGACTTTAATTGTCCCGTCAAAAAGACTACGATCTGTATGGAGATGGCAGTGAAGAAATCCACTACTTGTCATATTTTGTTTGCATCATCCTTATGTGATTTATTAAATTATTCATTTCAAATCCTCCTTCTCCAAGAGAACATTGGCGGTCATTTTTATTTGAAAAACTGACCGCATGTTCCATCAGCTTTATCAAATCATTAAAATATTCTTCGGAGCATCTGTTAGAATAAAGAAACTTGTCCGTGGATGTCGACTGCTGATTTTGCTTTTGGATGTCTTTTCTTTTCATGGTAGGACTTCCAGATGTCGTCGACAATAGTGTCGAGTGTTTCTTCTTCGAATTCTTTTCGAATAGCCTTACGTAGTGACGTTTTATTTTCTCGAAAGTGTGAGTTGCGATCCATAAGTCGAAAAGCAAAATCTTTTTTCTTCTTTGTTGATTCGGAATCAATTGTATCAATTCCGATTTCTTTGAGAATATATCTGATAAAATGGCCTGTTGTATCACGGCCAAACGTGTTCCTAAAACTGTCTCTGCAAAGTCGAACAAATTCGACCGCTTCTTCTTGAGATTTAAAAGGATCTGTTTTGATCCTTTCATTTATCCTCTGGAGAAACCAATCCTTCTTTTCCTGGTTCGTCAACAGAACTTTGTGCTGCAACTTCTTTTGTTGTTGGCCTGATTGTAATTGATTTGTCTTCATTGATTAAAACCTCAACGTAATTACCAGATTCGTATCCGATCCATCTTAACCATTCTCCGCCGATGCGGATTACAGGGAATTTTCCTGAAGTAGGAGAAACGCCAGAATGGATTCTAAGAACTCTTTTGAGTTTAATCTTTTTTGTGGTTTGAACGACAATGTTATCCATTTAGTTTTTTACCTTTACAATTGAACTACCTACGAGTAACCCGAAATGCTCCTTTGTTTGAATTAATTCAATTCCATGAATCATACAAAACATATCAACGTCGTCTAACTTTGAAGGACGCATCCAGAAAATAGCTTCTTTATGACAAAGAGATTCTTCTTCACATACAGACATGATCATGTTGTTAAAGTTCAATCGAATATGAACAGATTCATTGGACATATTTTCTTGCAATTGGTTGAATTTTGTTGTATAAGATGTTTCTTGTCTTTGTAATGGAAATTCCGATCTGCCCGGCAACGCCTTCGACATTATACCCATTCAGTAAACACATAACAATATCAAATGACATCTTATCAAGTTTTTTCTTGAGATTTTCTATTACTTCTCCAACAAACGCAATCTGCACAACGTTACAGACTTTCTTATCTTCAATATCAATTTGATCAATTTCTTCCTTTGTCTCAAGAAAACCATCATCGATTCTAATAAAAGCCATTTTTGGCTTTCTCTTTTGAAGATTTATCGCATATTGCTGATCTACAAGAATATTTCTAATATATGTCACTACCATCGAAACAAATCTTTTTTCATTATCAATTGGAGTTAAACTATCTTCATAAATAAAATCTTCAATCGCTTCGTTCAATTTCAATAAGCAGATGTTATATAGAGATTCTCGACTTTCAACCAACATCAACGATTTATCGTTTAAAAACGGTTGAATTGTTTTCAACATGAAAGGTTTGAAATGTTTTTCTAGCTTTTCAAAAGCATTTTCTTTGCTCTTGACAATTTCGATAAGCACGGCAACCTCCTGTAATGGAACCTAGATAGTGTAAGTATACTGTGCAACGGTTGCCTTGCAACAAAAAAACTAAGCTATTTTTTAATTTCTAACACTTTAAATTCTTGATCTTTCGATCTAAAAATATAATCTGATTCATAGTCGCTATATTTAATAATTGAATTCAATGACTTTGCCATCTGGACTTCATCACAATCTCCGGGATCGTATCCGGTCGGCGGAAATGCGATTTCGATTGATTTACCGAATTCTTTAACGCACTGTGTTACAAGGTGCCATCCCGGAAGACCATCAAGATCTGGATAAACAATTATTCTATCAAACTTTTTTATCAATTCACATTGTGTTTCACTTAATCTATTTGTGAAACAAGAAACTCCAGAACTAAATCCGAGCGTATGCATTTGAAGAACATCAAGAATACTTTCAACAATAATACAAGTATTTGTTTTGATGGCATTATCGTAATTAAAAAGCATATCATTCATCGGAGATCCTTTTGGATATCTTTTTGCTCCGCCTCTTTTTGTTTCAAAGAAAAATAAACTAGCGATCTTTTCATACATATAAATTGGAATGATGCCACATCTTCCTATTTGATAGTGTTCAGTCGCGCCACACATATAAGTTCTTTGTGTCTCTAGACTTATGCGCCGCGAGATTAGGTATCTCTCGGCGTCGAGTGCCACCATGTGGCTAAAACCACAAGGCGCATAGTTTGCGGGCAACTGAGCGCAAATCTCAGCTATGGCGATATCGTGTTTTTTACGCTCTGGCTTCAACTTATCAAGATTAAGCATCAATGCTTTTGTAGTTGTTAATTCAGAAGAAGTCACCATTGTTGAAAGCCAACTTAAGGCATCAACAAACGACTTCTTAAGAATTCTTTGAACAATATGAATTAAATTGCCATGATCGTGACACACCCAGCAATTGAACAGACCGGCATACTTCCCGATCTCCGCCATGCTTGCAGAAGGAGATTTATCTTCATGATCTGGATTAACGCATTTGAAATATATCTCATATCCTCTACTGTTTCTTCTTCTTTCATTCTCAATCCCTAATATATTTAGAACATATTGCTTATCAATAGTTAACAAAAGATGATCGACATCTATCATTGTTGTTGGGATGATTGAGCAGAATCGTTTGGAAACTTTGTCGTTGGAACGATCGTTGAATATTCCGCCATCAATTCAAAATATATATTCTTATTTGCTTCTCCCATTCTGTGCTTTGCAATATTGCATTCCAATATGTCGTCTTGAAGTTCAGGCATGTAGTATTTATTTCTATGAAGAAGTAATGCAAGGTCAGATTCTTCTGCGTATGCGTTTGCATTTTTAATGTCAGTCAAAATCGGTCTTTTAATAGCTCCCTTTCTATCTTTCCCGTATCCTTGTCTTCCGATCTGAACAACAAGAATAAAGTGAACTGCAAGTTCCTGAGCCAATATTCTCATTCTCTTGCATTCCCTTTGAATTTTCACAGCAAGGTTATCACCGCTATCAACCTCTTCAACCTTTCCGAACAGATCAATAAAAGCAACTTGAATATCATACCCTTTCGATCTTGCAATCTTGATCTGGTATTGAAGATCATCAATTCTAACTCCTGTTTTATCATTGACAAGAAGAGGGATCTTTGAAAGATCATCAATCGCACAATAAATTCTTGAAACTTCTTCTTCTGTCAAGTTCTTTACATCTTTGATCAATCTACTAACTGGTATATGAGTCATTGAACTGATAATTTTATCATACACAGAATGCTTCGGCATTTCTAATGAAAAATATGCAACAGGAATATTATTCACAGAAATTCTATGCGCCATTGCAATTGACATTGTGCTCTTAGCCATTCCGGTAAACCCTGCAAGCACAGTCAATTTCCCAGGAACAAATCCTTCAACTAAGAAACTATCTAGATTTTGAAATCCTGTTGTGCAAAATCTTCGCGATGTTCTATTATTTAATTCTTCAATGTAATACTTTCCAAGTTCATTTGTATTTAAAAAATCAAAATCATCTACTTTAATTTCATCAATCTCATTAACGATTGACTGAAATGTTTTTCTAACATCATTGATCGATGATGATGGATCATTTAAACACCTAAATGCTCTTTCTAAATGTTTATCATTAATCCTTGCTTTTGTTGATTCAAGAGAAAACTTTTCTAAAAACTGTTTATAATTATCTGTTTCTTCTGAAAATGATAACTTAAGTTTTCTTATATATTCAGCCCCTCCGTAATCTTTATCATTCTCCGGATAACTTCCGATAACTAGTTGGAAGGAATCTTCATCTGGGGAGTTGATATTTAACTCTCCCATCTTAATCAAACAGAATGCTATAATTCTGTGATTTGAAGTTTTAAAGTCGCCCCATTTAAGACAAGAGCGAAATTGATCAAGGCATGGCTGTCTGTTCAGAGCGTGCCCGATTACTGTTTGTTCAAGAAGTATAAGACTGTCTTTAGTGGCCAAGAATAGACTTCTTAATTAAATCAGAATTCTTCTTACGAAAGTCTTCGCCAAGAATAACAGCGACCGCTGATTGACCAATTATCATACTGTAGATTGAACTTGTAAAAATATTCTTGATTCCATTTAAATCCTGATTGCTTGTGAATATGATTGGTTTTTTATTCTGGACTCTTTCTCTCAATGTTGAATCTAGAATCGTTATTTCAATTCCTGTTTTTGTTCGATGAAATTTATCACAATCGTCAATAATGAGAAAATCACATGATTCGATTTCTTTCACTCTCCTTCTTTTTTCTTCTGCATCGAACCATCCTTCAATCGTCATTGTGACAATTCTTGACAGCGTATAATACTTACATGAAAATCCAGATCGTATTACAGATTTTCCAATGACGCATGACAGTAATGTCTTTCCGACCCCGTTAGGACCACATAGAAAGATTCCATATCCTTCAATTTTCATTGATTGGATACTAGAACAGTATTTTTTAATTAATTCAATTGATTGTTGATTGATAACTTTTTCGTTTTGATTTGTAGAAGGATCGATCCAATCTTTAATCTCTTTATCAATATAATGATTTGGTATTCCCGAATCTTGAATCTTTTTATTTGTTTCAATTTCTTGAGATCTAACCATCAAACAAAAACATGAATCAGTTAAATATTCATTTCCATTTTTAGAAAGTATCCTCCCGGTCATCCCACACTGTTCACAGAAATCATTATCATATTCGACATATAAAAAAGAATATCGATTCAAATCCTGAATCGACATTCCGTTGTTAATCTTATAACATATATCTCTCGCTTGTTGGAGAGTTCTTTTTGATTTCATTTATATGCACTCCAATCTGTCTCAACAATCTTCGGAATAGTATTTGCAGTTCCGGATGGAGATTTTGAAATGCTAATGATTGCTGATACAAAAGATTTTCTTAATTGGTAAAATGACATTCCAGTTGATGAAGATAATACTTTTTGCTGGAACCAAGAAATTATCTGCCCCCATACGTCAGGATTTAATTGTCCGATTTCTGCATTAACTTCATCATATATTTGCTTTCTCCAAGAGATGTTGATTGCATCGATATCTCTTAAAATCTTCTCAAATTGAGACTTATATCTTTGAGGTATCTTTGATTCAAATGTATCAATTGTTTCTCGAATTGATCGAACTTTTTCAAGCCTTGTTGCTCTTGCTTTATGTAGAGCGATTTTCATCGACTCTCTTTTTGATCTTTCTATATTATCAGCTGCTTTTTCAATGATCATATCTTCTATTGATTTTGATATTTGTCCGTTAGATCTAATCGTATTATTCTCTTTTGTGTATACTTCATATTTTTCGTTTCCTGTTGTCGGAACGACTATGATTTTTGAAGGATCATCTTTATTGACAAAGATCATACAGTTTTCTAAGATTTGATTATTACTTTGAAGTATTGATCTCATTATCAATTGAGCACTATCATCAGAATTTGATAGTATTTTATACAGACCAAATTCAAATGATTTCATGAATATTGTTAATACCGATTCATATGCATATGATTTTTGCACTAGCAGTCTGTCTGGAGAAATTTTCCTCGCGCGCACGCGCGCGCGGTAACTGAATTTGAATCCGAATCGAGATTGATGAGACACCGAAGGTGTCGAATGAATTGAGATAGTATTCAACACCGAAGGTGTTGAATATGTTCGTATTCAAATTCAGTTATATACTGTCAATCGTTTTTATCTATATTTATTATCATAATATTATATTAAAACGCGCACGTATATACGATCCGCATAAAATCTCTCTTAGTAAGATTTAATGCGAATTTAAATTGGTTTGTTGTTCTGTGCAAATCCCCAAGACCTATATGCAGACGATCTCTCCTTAAACATTCGGAGAAGATCTTTGTGGTTTATATCACAGTAATCATAAATTATACATTTCTTCCCTTCAATCGGTCTACGTATTCTCCCTGTTTGTTGTTGAAGTTTCTGTCTATTCCCTGTCGGAGTTGCGAGATGTAGACATGAAAGATTTGGAATGTCTAGACCTTCATCAGCAACTCTGGTTGCGATAATGCACTCAACAAGTCCGAGCTTTGACCTTTTAATTACATCTTGACGAATATTTTTAGGAATTTCTCCAATCAACAATTCTGAGTTAATCCCTTTTTCTCCGAGAAGCTTTTGAATATGTTTGCAGTGAGCTACTCTTTGAGAAAGAACAAGAGGAAAATGGTTTTCATCAAGAGATTTGACAATGTTTTGAATAATTAAATTATTTCTATCTTCATCATTTGAAATTTCTTCAATTAGCTTGGCCCAATTGTCAATAAAGAAAAAGCTACTGAAGTTTGTTTTTATGAAATTGACTTCTGCAGTCTGGCTTCTTCCGGCACTGATAAGATCGCCGTCTTGAACTTCTGAAATAATTGGTCCAATACAATCAAACATCAAAAATTCTTTTCCATCTTTTCTTTTCGGTGTTGCTGTCAATCCAAATCTATTTTCAGATGGACAACGATTCATTATTTGAAGAAAAGAATCGGCCGGGACATGATGGCATTCATCAAGAATTACAGTTCCAAATCTGCCAAGAAAAGAATCTAACTCAACCGAGTTGCCAGCGCGCTGGCCACCCATGTTGTAAAGGGTTTGAATCGTTGCGACAGTTACGAATCTCGCATTCTTTTTGCCAGCCCCTACTACTCCTACCTCCTGCGGCAGGAACGTCTTCTCGGCCCACTCACCAACCCATTGGTTAAGCAAGTCGTGCGTATGAACAATGATGAGAGTTGGCTGACCGATTGCTGTTGCAATTGCTATCCCCATCATTGTTTTTCCGCCGCCGCATGGGCAACAAATTATTCCTTCTTTCGAAGAAACTGCTGATAAAACAGAATTGAATTGGTAGTCGACAAGCGTATATTCAGGCTTCAGTTTAAATATAGGATCAATCTGATATTGAATTGTTCTATTAAAATATCGAATAGTTCGAGAGAACTCTCTGGCGCATTGTTCAAAGAATTCCTTTGATCCTCTTGGGATATAAAGAGATTCAGAATCTTCCCCCCAACTTTCAATCCATCTTGGAGGCAACGGCGCATACCTCATGCGAGGATTCTTTATCGCCATTGCGTTCATTAAATGGTATTGAGGATTTTCTCTAGAAAGATGATTTTTTAATTTAAAGATAATTTCAGAATTACAAGTTTCTTTCTTTATCCTGATAACATTATCAACGACACAAAGTATCGAATCATTAATCATCATCTCTTCCCGGGCCGGTAGGAGCAGGTTCATCAGATACAACGACTTGAACAGGCGGCCTTCTTGCTTCTCCAGAAGACTTCTGCACAGGAGTCAGCTTTCTCTGTTGAACTTGATTTTGTTGAACTTGATTTTGTTGAACTTGATTTTGTTCAACCGGGATATCATTGATTCGCTGAAGTTCAGGAAGATTTCCGGCAGCAATCTTCATCCCTTCCTGTTGTGCAGAATCAATCATAGCCTTTACGCTAGGATCAGAACTAACAACATCATTCAAATCATTCCCAGTCTGCTCTTTGTATAATTCAAGATAAACTTCCATCTGCCCGCCAAGGCGAACAGATTGCTGATTCAATCCATCTGCTTGTTCGCGAAGTTTCTGCTGTTGAAATCTAACAATTGATTGAGCTTTAATATTGTCAGTGATCTTTTTGAGAATTTCCATATAGGACTATACGATTAAATCATCAATATCAAAATATTAATTGCATCTAGGCTATCTGTCTCGTGACGATGTCTTACGTTCTACCAGTGAACCAGGCGAGCAGATGCGCCACGATCTAGATAGTGAAGCATTTATTGATCACACGTTGATGTCCGGCGGAACAAACCACGTCCACGGCGTGCTGCGCGTTTCGTCACGCTCGAACACGCCAATGAAGTCGCCGTGGTCGTTTGAAACTCGAATCGTCATCCTGGTTGGCACCTGCGCGTTCTGCCGCAGGATCAGGCCGATTGACGGCGTTAGCTGGAGGCCGAGGGCCTGGAGATCGCGCATCCCTCGCAGATCACCAGGAGACGGCGGACGCGGGAGCGTGACTCCGACCCATCTTGAGATCACAACCATGGAAGCCTCCTCATCGTGCCAGCCCCCACATCCGCGGCCACATGAAGTCCACGTCCGCGTAGGTGTAGGCTCCGGCGGACGCCTGCGTGACGAAGAACCACGGGTGGATTGCTGCGGTCGGCAGGTTCGCGGCCGCGATCGTGCCGAGCTTCGAGTAGCTGCCGCCGCTCGTGCCATACTCAAACGTGGCATTGGTGCCGTCGTAGGTGATCCGGCCCTTCTTCCACGCAGAGAGCGCGAACGCCGTCCCGGTAGTGGTCTCGGTGCTCACGCTCGCCTTGCGTGCGCGGTATCGGATGTTCGCGCTGACCGCCTTGCTGTATTCGAAGAACACACCATTCGTCGGGTCCGCCGTCCCGCTGGTCGAATCCGACAACCCAAACCGCACGATCGTCCCAGTGGCGTCGTTGCCTACGTAGAACACGAATTCGATCGAGAACCCAGCCGCCAGGATCAAGGACGACGGAGAATAGAACCCAGCGGATCCTCCGCTCGTGCTGCTGGAGTCGACGCGGATCTGGCCAGGATGCCCGGACGTGCCGTCTATCGCGTAGGCCCAGCCCGACGTCCCGTAAGGCGTGACCCGTGCCACACCGTCCAAGAACTCAAACGGGTCGCAGACCTCATTCGTCGGGACGTAGATCTCCCCGAGGCGGACGGTGCTGAACACCATCGAGCCGAGACCAAGCGAAATTCTATCCCTAGGAGAAAAAATCTTATTTGATAATACAGATTGAAATTGATTAACATTCGGAAAAGATGCCTTATTGTTAAATATCTGTCTTTCTATAATTCCTCCGGTAACTCCGAATTGATTAGAATATAACGGATTAGTTTGATATGGCATTATTGGATCCTATTTACATACCCCCAGCATGTAATTCCAGATCCGATTACCCTAACGATTTGAGCATTCTGTAAGACATCGCCGTTTATAATTTGAATAGGTCCGCTATTTGCAGGAATGACAAGACCGCTACAAACCCAATCACCAGGAGTTGCTCCGCCGAACTCAACAGTTATCGGAATATTCAATGGAAGATTATTTGAAATTCTTAAATAGATTTCATCAAACCCTGTTGTCCCTGTGACAGCCGTATGAATTAAAGTTCCTGGAGTAACGTTTGCGGTCACTAAAATTGGCTTACCATTCGTTGAACCGCTGAAAAGCTGTTTTGAATAAACTGCCATCTTATCTCACTCCAAAAATCTGTGAAACTAATGCGATTTGAAGATCGTGCGAAGGAACTTGCGTCGCCGTTAAATACGAAGAAGAATCGAGACCGGCATATCCACTTGCAATGTTTTTATTGACAAGATATTCGAACCCTGTGGCGGGAAGAGTTACTATTGTTGTTCCAACACGAATTAACACTCCGAGATCTGCAATAGATGAGATCGTTAAATCTGTGCTAACTCCATCATAGAGTTTAAGAACAGATTCAACAACCCTTGTAGATGAATTTAACGTCGCAAGAGTGCTTGCGCTTCCTCCCCATCCAGAATCAAGTTTTCCTGAAAGGTTTGATTTCGGGATTGCATTTGCCGTTCCGGACGATGAAGTTGCAACTTCATCGGATCCGCCATGCTTATGAGATGAAGCATGTGCGCTTGGAGTTACTCCTGTGATTGTTGTGCTTGAAAGAGCAGTTACTCTTCCTTTTGCATCAATTGTAATAATCGGAGCGACTGTTGCACTGCCGATCGGCCCTGTTGCTCCTGGTCCTGTCGCTATCAAAGTCGGATTTGGATATATTCCGGTTAAATCACCGCCGGCAGGACCAACAGATGCTGTCGTTAAAGTTTTGACTTGATCATCAATCTTCGTAATAGCATCTTCGATTGAATCATTCTCAAGAACATAATTCAAGCCACCTACCCAGAGACCTGTATATCCAAATGCAACTTGATGATCATGTCTATTAATTTGAGTTCTAGCTTTTCCTAGATCTCCGCCCCAGACAAACGTTGTGACAGATTTATCATATTTCCAACAGTCAGTGTATTCTTCGTCTCCAACGTCAGCTCCGGAAATACCCCAATTATTGATAATAACTTTCTGGGTTCCGCCTCCGATCTTTGTCACGAGACCTGCGACACCGAATGCTCTTCTGCTAAGGATTTGATGAGGCAATATTTCAATACCAATCAAATCTCTCATCATTCCAAAGACAGTTCCATGAATCCCGCCATAATTTACTCTTGAAGAAGAGTCGCTAGAAATAACAAGTCTTCCGGCATTATCAAAAGCTGTCGGGAATAGGTAATTTCCAGCACTTATCGCATACCTTCCTGCTCCGTCAATGATTAAATCTGGAGGCTGTATCGCAAGCTGAAGAACGCTTCTAATAAACTTTGAATTATTATGAGCAAGAGATTTTTGATTCGTCTCCGGAAAGTTTGGTGTGGCAGTTGGAGCGCCGATTCTTGGATTTCCGATACCACCTGATCCGCCAAATAAAGCAGCTCTTTCAATTGTCGGGATAGCAATTCTCGGTAGAGCGGATGTGATTAGCGGTTTAATTTCAGATGTTACAAGATCAGTTTGAAGAGGGACTTGTATCTTCTTCCCTGTCACTAATTGAGAATAATATGTGCTTTGAACCGCCCCTGTAGAAGTTTCTCCATCCAAGACTGCTGGGAAAGGCGCATCAGAAAAAGTTCCAGATCCTTCAGCAGAGTTCGGGCTAACTAGAGTTGGAGTAGCTCCGCCAGCTCTGACAACGTTCGGATTCGTAACAGAAATAAAAGATATTTGAGAAGTCGGAGACGCGGCGATACCGCCAGTTGAATCGATCGCATAGCTTCCAATAAAATCAGTCAACAATAGGGCTTCTTCTTCAGCTTCTTCATTGCTTAGGAAGAGCTTATTCTGCATCAACAACATCGGGTCTTTGACAGGAGCGCAGCATGTCTGACCGCCGCCGGCAGGACCGCTCGGGCCAGAAGGACCGCTAGGGCCGCTCGGACCGCTTGGCCCAGAAGGGCCGCTCGGACCAGAAGGGCCACTAGGGCCGTCATCGCCCTTTGGACCCTTTGGACCAGGCTTTCCTCTTAAACCAATTCCAGGAGGTCCAGGAGGTCCAGGAGGCCCAGGAGGTCCTTGTTGTCCTCCTCCGACTGATCTTGCGGCCTGATCTGCAATAAACTTGATATCATTATAGATATTAATATTTGCTTGAGCTACTGGAAATCCGTCAGCATCAGATAGCCCAATTGAATAAACGCCATATCCTCCTCTTCCAAATGCAATTTCAACTGGAATGTTTCTTTGAAATGCAGTTCCTCTGACATAAGGAGCTTGGCTTCTTATCCCGTTTTGATACCCTGTTCCAGCATCTGGAAAGAGCCCGGTCCCAATTGCATGAATTGCAGAGTTCGAATTCACCGCAGTGGCGTCTGCAATGAATCCGCCGGCCGAAGGAACTCCCGACCCTATCGCAAGACGGCCAACGTTTTGAGATCCGAATTTTCCATAAATATTATTCTGGGACGATGTGATATTAATAGTTGAAACTGTCGGAGTATTTGTTCCGTTCCCACCAAGAACTATTCCGTTTGCGACAGGGTCGTCAGCCACTCCGTTCCAGCCAATTCTAAGATATTCATTTGTAGATGTAAAAGATTTAATTTGAAACGGCGATACATCTGATCCGTTCGAACCAGGCATCAAAATATTCAATCTTCGATTGAATTTAATATTTGATCCAGATGCCGTTTCAGATTCGTCTCCCCAGATAGAAGACGCAAGACGACTCATCTTGCGCCCAAATTCTCTCATTGTTTTCGCTAAGAAGTTATGAGCATTAACAACTTGACCAAGATCAAGAGCCAGTCGAGAAACTGTTGATCCAACTCCGGCAATACTTGTCATATCGCCAAGAAGAGTTACTGTGTTATATCCGTAAACAGATTGATCAAATACGCCAACGCTAGTTCCGGCGACTTTAATTCCTATGAGATCCCATGTAGGGTTATTGATTGATGCATTAGGATCAGTATCTTTAACGGAGATTTCTGGATTTAAATTATACACTCCAGTTGATGTATTGAATGAATTTGTCGTAGGAACAATTGTTCCATCAGATGGCCAAGTTATTCCTCCGCCGCCACCTGAGATAATAACAGTATTGATGACATCATTATTAGAATCAAGAAGAGAAAGATTATTTCCATTTAAGAACAGACTTGATCCAAATGTCTTCAGAGTTCCGTTCGTATTAACTTGAACAAGGGCTTTTCCTGATCCCCAATTATCGGAAAATGCAAACGTCTTCGTTCCAAGATTGACGCCAAAAGTCGTGAAAGAGTTGTCGCTATTGAAAATTAGATATTTGTTATTTCTATTGCTGCCAGTAAGAGAATTTAAAGATGCAAAGAATGTTTGACCGTTGACAAGCGGTATACTGCTTGCCGTTGAAGAAGCATCGACGATTTCAGTTAGAACAATAGAAGAGAATTCAGTATTTTGATTTATATGCGATACTCTCCAAAGAGGCCTCTTGGCCGGCCTCGATTGATCCATATTCAAGACAGTATGTTCTGTCTGGAGACCTCCTGAAAACGGTGTAGGATTATCAATTATCGGGAGGAATGTTCTTATTGTCGGTGTAAACTTTGCACCGATGCTCTCAACAGATTTGATCTGAGTTGCAATATTGCCTATGAATGTATCAAGCGTATGAATTGACAGGATGCCTGCAAGATTGTAATTTCTCTTAATTCTAAGTTGGGCGCTGTGGTTTGAACTCGGTGCAGTATTAGAATCGAGATTAACATCAAACATCCAGTTTTCATTTGTTGGATTGTTTGCGTTAGGATCGAGAGTTCCAAAATAAAGATATCTTCTATCAGGTATTGCTTGAACAGGATGCGCAAATTCGTTGAAATTAGTTGCGCAAAGATTAACAATGAAAGAAGGATTTTTAGAGTTCGCTACTTTCTGAACAACTCCTGCGTAACCTCCAATTTCAACTTGCTGAGATGTTTCAGCTACTCCGATAACACTCGAAAGAGAGTTTGATCCTGTTCCAGTCAAATAGCTGATATAATACAAATCGCTTGAGCAATATGCAGTGAGCTGACCGGCCCTCGTAACATTTCCTGATGAATCTTCGATGTCTGTTACATTTAATCTGTCGCCTCCTGTATTATCAAGATTTCCGGAAGCTATTGCGTCAACATTTAAAACAAGCCTATATCTATCGCCATTATTGACTCCTCCATCTGTATCGATTTTTACAATATCAAATAAGTTATGAGACCATGCAAGTTGCTGTCCTTGCGTCGGTCGAATATAGTCTGTGATCTTAACTACCGGCGAACTATAGACGTCTGGTCTAGAAATCGCGCCTTGATCAGGATCTGTGTCGATAACAAGACCATCCATCATCCAACGCTTCGTAGCGGCAATTGGAGCAGTATTCGCATGGCCGGTCATGCCATGCCCGCTCAACGTTAAAGATGGGTATGAACTATGCTGTTCGTCTGCAGACGTTCCGCCAATTGGTTTTACGCTGAAGTCACCTGTAACGCTTCCAAGATTCTTTCCAGCCGTTGTATTAGAGGCACTTTCAGATCCAGAGTAGTTAGTGCTTCCACTAACGCCCGTCATATTTGACGGAATTAAGTCCGAAAGCTTTCTTTCAAAGTCAACTAACTTATCGCTCTGTAATTGAATTGTTGTCTTCAGATCACCAATTGTATCATTTGTTTGACGATCGATTGTATTTCTGATATCTTCGCTATTTTCAAGATAAAAGATCGTTCTAAAATAAGGAGCGTATTCATGATTGACTTTAACAATCGTTCCGCCGTTTGTTGAAGTTCCTACTTTTACTTGTGTATTATTCCCAGGAAAGATTTCAAATCTGCCCTTAATCTGCTGCCTTGGATCAGTTGTTTCGCCGAGAATATCGGCTCTCTCTTGCATTAAATCAAAATCATTTCTTACATTTGAATCAGGAGAAGGATATCCTTCTCTTTGAGCCTTATTGTAGATTAAGTTGTGAACTTCATAGTCTCCTTCCTCGATAAGTCTAAACGGCGGACTCGAATCTGGCGAGTAAGCGTCTGGAACTCTTACAGTGTAAGTTCCGTGAAAAACAAATCTTTCGCCGTAACTTGCCGAACTGAACCCATTTTGAGGGAGAGTCTGGAAAGCTCTTTCAATTGGGACATAAACTAAAAGAACAGGATTATTTGTTGATGGTTTTTCTGTTTCACTTGTAAACTTCTGATCATCTGTAACCCATCTAACAACGCCTTTTGTCAATAATTCTTGATATCCTTGCGGAGAAGGAATTCTTCCAGTATATGACCAATCTCCAATTCCGATATCGAATTTATCATGATCGATAATTAAACTTGCAGTATATGTATCAACTTTCCATCCGTCAACTAAAGCGACAGGTCTTAATTCATAGAAAAGAACAAGAGCAAATGCAGACATGGGGCTCCCATCTTCTGCATCGTAATCTTCTCTGCAAAGAATAGCTCTGTTAACGAACAAACCATTATCTGTTTCGCTATGATCTTCAAAGCCACTAATTATATCGTTCATCTTATTAATAAAATCAGTTATTGCGGTCGTATCAGCTCCGCTAAGAGGATTTCTCGGATGTCTTACTATAGCACCGCCATAAATTGTTGGCGGATCAGACATATAGACTTCAACGCCAAAAGGAAGATCAGGGTGCGTGATAAGACTTTTATCAATTCTCCAAGGATCAGATCTCGCGTTGCCGTCTCTTGAAGTAGGTTTCTGTGGAAAGTCTGACCCTTGTTTCCATTTTGTCGGTCGGCCGTTATCATTGCTCATCGGAATGACGAGCTTAACTTTTATCAATTTGCTAGAATCACTAGGGAGAGTTAATCCGTGATACCCTTGTTGCGCAGTATCGTTTGGGATTGCAGATCCTAAAACATCACTAAACTTGCATTTTAAGTTCGTGAATCCATACGCTTTCCAATGATCGAGATTTGAACCGTAGCCAGCTTCGACTGCAGAAAGATTGATTGCATGTCGAAGGTATCTTCTTGGATTCGTGATAAGTCCAGATCCGTCTTTTTCAAGTTGGAAGCTAACCGGGGGAGGCGGACTTCCTTCATTAACATATGATTGACCAGATGGGCTATTTCCTCTAGTCCAAATCGGACCTCCGACTTGAAATTTCCAGCCATATCCTCTATCCATCACTCTTACGTTTGATGCAGTGATGGTCGGCGGACCTGTTATGTCAAGGCCAATAACATTTAATCCAGGATCACCGAGCGGAGAAAGTTTCGCGAATCTATTAGAGCTTGAAGGATCTCTTTTTACAAACTTGATAAGTGAATTGTTTCCTATATACCAGATAACGTTTCCTGTTTTCTTGATTATTTGATCAATCGCATCAACAAGTGAAGTATTTCTAAATGAAAACGTGCCGGCATATTTGTCGGCGCTGTTTCCAATAATACTTCTAAGATCCCCTTCTGAAAAAGAAAGCCCAGAATCTGAATTTCTAGTATTGATAAGATCATTGAGAATATCGACAAATGATAATCCCCTCCATCTTGATGGTTGGTATGTCGTCTGATCAATTAATCCATTATAAATGTATGCTGATTCGCTATTATAGTCAACATTGACTTTAAAAATCGATGCAGATTGAAGGATATCAAAAATTCTTTCAGTTCCTTCAACGCCAGATTGCCCGTATCTAAGCGTGTAAGATCTGTCGACGCTTGATATGTTGCTTAAATCAAGAGTTGAAATATCCTCATCTGTAAGTCTTCGATCTTTAAATGATGGATTTGGACCTATGTTAAATTCTTCAGAATAATATAATTGAGAAGGAGTTCCGTCCCAATTTGTTCCACCCTTCGTATCGAGCGTATTATCAAATCTAATATTGTAAACCATTTACGTTCCAGTCTGCAACCACTCTTGAGTAATACGATTTGTGAGACCTCTCGATTCTCTTGTTTCTTTTATCTTCATATTTGTCGAAGGGAATTGAGGGATTAAGATGTTCAATGAAGGAGCAGTAGGAAAGCCGTTTGCTTGGTATAGGGATTTTGAAGAATATGTTCTTTCTGCGTTTATAGTTGCTCTTTGCGGCTCAACTCCAATTTTCTTGAATACAGTTCCGTATCCGAGAACCTGCAATGTGACAAACTTCGGAGCATCTTTATCCCAGATGAAGCTAGTTGTATCGATATAGTCTGGCTCTGATCCACCTCCAGAGCTTGCGAGATCGAACGTTACATTCGCGTTGACCGTAACACTTTGACGCCAATACAGCGTCTTGAGAATTGGGTGGATAAAAGACTCCCAGTTACCAACTGAAATATTGCTGATAAAATATTTCCAATTTGCTTGATTGACTCTATCGGCTTCAATGCCAACTTCAATTTCAGCGTTTATTGCATCAAAAAGAGCGACAACTTGTGAAGGAGCAGAAGGCGCTCCGCTACCAGAATCTACCTGATGCACTTCCCCGGTTATTGATAATGAGATTGACGTAACCTTAAACTTCTGGAGAAGAGAATCGAACCTATTTGATATACTCTTCGATCTACTTGTAACAGAAGAGAAGATAATTGGCGAGTTTGTAAATTGTGTCGTATCAGTCTTTAAGACTGCAAATTGAGCTGATAAGAAATAAGAATATTGAGCAGGAGTGCTTAATTGATTCGCGCTAACGCTGACGCTATAAACCTTTGCTTTTGTTCCACCAGAAGAGATTTCGTCAACAGAGCTTGCGTTTATTGAAGTGAGATATAGATCTTTTAGATTTGTATCGTAATCAACTTTTGTTCCAAGTTTTGCCAGAGCGTTTGCATACGCAGTATCAGTAAGAATCCTTCCAGTGATATTAACGCTCTTTCCAGTAACAACGCCGTGATCATCGACGCTAGAGTTAAAGCTGACGCTCTTGACATCGTGCCATAGTATTCCAAGAATAGTTGAATTGGTGTTGAAAGTCGTTACATTAAGACTCTTTCTCCATCTCCAAACTAATGAAAGTTTAGCGCTATACCTGAAAGAATTATCAACAGGGTTATTTCCATCTCTCTTAAAATCTGAAACCGATACGTCTTCTAAGAAGAGATAGTTTTGATTTTGAGATTGAACAGAAAATGAATTTTGTATTGCGGCAGACGTAGAAGATGGGATTTCTCTTAGAGCCTGTCTGGCAGTTTCATATGATGCATAGTCAGAAAAATACTTCTTGCCAGAGATTGAAATCGATTCTTCAATTATATAGAAGAGATTCGGTGATGTCGTGTGCTCGATCTTCGAATCATGCTTAATAGATTCAAGAACATCTAATACAATTGCTCCAAACGTGTATGCGGATTCTCCAAAAGAATAAGGTTCAATTAAATAATTTTCATAAGTTGAACAAGCGAAAGTGTATCTTCTTGACGCGCCAGTATCATCAATTTCTGGAGATTCAAATTCTAACGAATCAGGAACAACAGTAAATGAGTCTGCACCGACAGTTATTACAAGGGTTTGATTTTGCGATGTTTGAACTGCGGCAACAAGATTCGCATATGATATTGCAACCTGAGATTGATTTCCTTTAAACCTTCCAGAGATTTTAAAAAATCTTGACTTGAGGTTGTTAAGTCCTTGATGTTGTGACTGCGATTTGATTGAATCAACAACAGAAGGAGTTGGATCAAGCGTTATACCATTGATAACAACCGTGCTCTGCGAGTGCGGATTATCGCTATTTGTCTCGAATATGATTGTGAATTGACAAACAGGGTTTCCCCTATACGCTTCAAAACTGAGACTTGAAAGTCTTACGTTTTGAATGTTTGTCACTCCGGTATATGTTAACGTTCCAGATCCGATATTTTTAAGGCTATCTTCTAATGTCTGTTGAGCGGCAGTATTCTGAATGCCTATTGGGACAATGATAAATCCTTGGATTGTTATTGTTTTGACAAGATATCCGACTTCTGTTGTGCTGTCAACAAGAAGCTTCTTATCAAATGCGTCGGCCCAAGTGACGCTCTTAACGTTTTTGAATTGATATGTGCTCGATCCATTTGTAAAAGTTACTTGGATACCTTGAAGTGCCATATTATCTCCTCAAAGAATTTCTCAAACGTTCTTCAAGATATCTAATATCTTCTTTTAATTGAAGCTGGAGTTTCTTTTCAACTTCGCTAATTATATCTCTTACCTCTCTATCATCAAGAGTTACTGTTGAAGAAGATCCGCCAGAGCCTGTAACAGTGACATCGACGTTTAGTTTTCTCTCGCCAATTTTGATTTCGACTTGCTTGTTTTGGTTTGGGCTAGTTAGGCTGCCCGTAAAGTTGGCGAGATTCGCATTCTTAAATACATTCTCGAGCGCGAGAGCAGCGTTGCCTATACTATCCCCAAGCAACCTACCGCCGTCGACAAGGGCCGTTCTCAGCCTATCTGCACTAATGCTAACAACGCCGCCGATTGTTTCTGCGCCGGTTTTAAGTCCATTAACGGCCTGATCGATTTGACTTGCACCAGATTTTCCGAGCTTGATTTCGTTTATTCTCTTGAAAACAGATTCAAGTTCATCTTCAATAAACTTTCCTGCACCTTTCGGAGCGCTGCTCAATAATTGAACAAGTCTTGTCGATCTTGCTTCAAGTTGATCAAGACCGAGGCTTTGAATAGGAGCCGCTTGAATTATTGATTGAAGTTCTCTTAATGTGCCGGAAACTGTTGCAGAGCTTGTCAGAACGCCGACTTGAATCTTAGCTAAATTACTAGCAAAATCTTCAAGGGATTTATTTTGTGCTTCAAGATTTCCAAACAGATCACCGCCGCCTGTTAGCGATTTCAACTCAGGCGTAGCAAATTGTTCAAATATCTTTTTAAATTCAAGAGCTGCGGCGGCAGGATCTTTCTTGAATTGAGGATTCAACTCAATTGATTTATTGAATTCATTTGTAATGATCTGCATCTGCTCTTTGAGAGGTCCAGCGATTGCAAGGCCGATCGAACTGCTGAATGCAGTCGCAAACTCAATCCTTGCTTGTCTTGAAATTTCTTCAAATATATTGCCGCCAGAAAATCCTTTGATCACCGCATTTTTAATAGTTGTCGCAAAATCATTTCCAAGTTTTTCAATTGATCTCTTCCCTTCTTCGCTGACCTTATCAGTAATTCCTGTCAGCAATTTAAATGCTGACGCGGTATCGATCTGGAACTCGACTGACTTTAATTTTCCGCCGATTTCATCTTCAGTATCTCTTAGCTTCTTTAAATCTTCTTCAAGTTTCTTTATTTCAACGCTTCCGCCTGCGGTTGATTCTTTTAATTTTCTAAGATTTGATTCAAGTTCTGCAACACGAGAAGGGATTAATTGAAGCTCTATGTTAAGATCGGCAATTAACTCATTGCTTCTCTTCTGGAATCTATTGAAATCCGTTCCGCCTTTTCTATAATTGTCAAGAGATTTACTGATTTGTTCAAAAGCAAAAACTTGACGACTTAAAGAATTGCTAAAGTTATCTGTCGAGGCCTTCGCAAGACCTTCGATTGCAGTAGTTTCTTGAACTTTCTTTTGATATTCTTCAAAAATATTGACAAGCTTCTTGAGATTTTCTTGACCTGCACTGGTATCAAGAAAGCTTTCAATTGTTTTTCCGCTGTTGGCAAGAGCTTTAAGCGAACTTTCAATTTCGTCTTTTGTCTGTTTGACAATTGAGCCAGACGATTGAAAGTTTTTAATGCCTTGAACAAGAGCTTCGAAAATCTCTTTTCCGCCCTCAAGGCGCAACTGATTTCCGATTGGAGTTATATCAAGATTGTTGACTTTTCCAATTGCGTCGAAGATAACATTGAAGCTCTCAGCTAATTGCTCGTTTCCACCAGAGATAGTTAAGGTCGCTTGTTGAGCGCCCTTTGCAAGCATTCTGAAAAACTGTGAGAATTTCTCAACTTGAGAAAGCTTCGCGAACGTCGGATCAAAAACGCTTTGAAGTCTTTCAAAACTCTTGAATATGCTGTCGACTTCAGAAACATCAATGTTTAGGAGGCTACTGGCTTGATTCTTTGAAATAATTCTTTGAAGCTCTGTCAGATCTCGTGTTGTCTTATTGAGTTCAATCGGACTCTTGACTATATCGAGATCAATAGAAGGAAGCTTCGCGGCCTCTGCGATACGTTGATATTCTCCAGAGATACGCTGGAGTTGGGTTTGAACTCCATCGCCGCTTTCTCTCAGTTTTTGTAATTTCTTTTCAAATTCGCCAATCGAAGTTGATGCATTTTCAGACGCAGTGAAGAGTTTATATAGAGCAACTACAATTCCAACAATAACTGCGGCAACTGCAATTATTGCAATTGAATAAAGAACAATTGAAAGAACGCTAACTGCGACGGCTGCAATTGCACTCACGGCAGCAAGAGCGCCAACTAGCGCGATATAGATAGTGACCGCAGCATTAACAGCAAAAATGACCGCCTTAAATATTATAATGATTGAAACTAAGTTAACTGCAACAGTAATGACATATGCCATTACGGCGAATAGGCCGCTAAACCTATCAATGATAGAAGCTATGACAGAAATCGCATCATTTACAACCCTGATAAATGCTCTAAATGATTCAGTGAAATACTTGCCAATCGAAGTTCCTATGTTTTGAATTGTATTCTGGAACTTCTTAAATTCAGAAGAAGTTGTTCTTTCAAGTATCTTAGCAAGATCGTCAGTCGACCCTCTTACGACATTTAATTCTGTCGAGAGTTTTTCTAGCGTATCGACTGATTGAATCATCGTTTTGATGATTCTTTGTGCTCTGATATCAAAAACTTCAAGAAGTTTAATTTGTCCTTCAAGAGGAGACTTATCACTTAATGAAGATCCAAGTTCTTTAAAGAAACTTGAAAGATTTTTAATTTCGCCCTCAGCCGTGGTGAATTGTTTTGGATCAAGATCAAGTTTATCAGTTGCTCTTTGTAATCTATTCAAGACGTTGCCAAGAGCAGTTCCGGCAATGCTACCTCTAAATCCGGCTGTATTTAAAATGCCGAGAGTGACTGTGAGTTCTGACAGTCCGATGTCTAATTGATTTGCTTGGCCGAGAACGAATTTAAGACCTTCAGCAAGAACAGGAAGAGTAACCTGGAATCTTTGAACTGTCGTTGTTAAAACGTCAGTTATCTTCTGGATCTTTGTTGCAGGATCAAGAAATCCAAATTCTGCATTCTTACCAAAAGTTAAGAGAACGCTTGCGAGAAGTTTTGTGGCTTCATTAAAGTCTTCAACGCCACCTCTTGCTAGCTTAAATGCAGCTTGAGTTCCGAGAATCTGTTCTTTGATTGGAACGCCAGCTTCTGCGAGTTCGAATTGGGCCTTGATAACATCTTCCGTACTTGCAGTCCACTGAGTTGAAAATGTCCTAGCGGCACTTTCAGCTTTCTTCAAAGATGTTTGAACAGATTCCGTCGAACTGTAAGTCACAGTCTCAAGACGCGCCATCGCATCTTCAAGATTTACTGTGCTCTTAATTGCTCCGCCAAACGCAACATCAAAAATAGCCGCAACCGCACCAGCTCCAGTAACAAGAGAACGAGTTGCATTATTTATGCTTGCAGCAGAAACTCCTGCGGCTTGAGCTGTTTGATTAAGGGCATTAGCGGCGGTAACATTCGCATTCGCAAGAGCAAGAGAAGCACTAGTGATAGATTGAGTTTGCGTATAAAGAGCATTTAGAGTCTGAGAAAAATCATTAGTAAACGAAACTATATGTCTTAAGACAACCATCGATATCTCGATACAATAAGAGCGGCCAGAAGACCGCTCTTATTTGTTTTCGTTTCTCTTTCTATTTTCCTCTTGAATCTCGTAGTAAGCAACCCAAAGCGCAAATTCTTCCGACGGCACTCCGTCTAGATCTTTGAGCCAACAGTGCTTATCTTCGCAGATCTGCATCATTACATAAAGTTCTTTATCACGCCTTAGCTGGATTTTCGCTTCTTTTGACCACGTTTGTCGTGATGCCAGACTCTTTCATAATTTCTCCGGCAACTGTGCTAATGCCGCCGGCTGCAACTTCGGATTGAAGTCTGGTAATATCGTCTCTTGTGAAAAGAAGTTTTGTTCCGCTATCATCTCGACAGCAGTAAACAAGAGAGCAAATCTCAAACATCTCAACATCAAGAACTTGAACAGTTTCTCCGCTGTTCTGATCAACTTCGAGCTTAGTGCATTCCTTTCTTATCTGCCTACGCTCGTCCATGTTCATTGGAAGGTATTTAACGCTTCCATCCCATGCGGGAACATAGACTTCTTTGACAAGGCGCTTTGCGCGCTCGAAGATTTGCTGCTTAGAAAGATAGTTACGAGTCATTTGAGCCCACCAGAAAATGAATGGCAGTAGCAAAATCGCTACTGCCTTGACTACGACGCAGGGCTCAGATCGTTAAGAGTGAACCACGGTGCGTCATTTAACACAAGATCCAAAGGACCGACTCCCTTGAATTCCGCCTTACGTTCAATCGCAGAATCTTGCGAACCGACAAGTTCGTAGCTCGGGAAGATTGCAGTTCCCTGATAATAAGTTGTCGCCTTAGCAGGGTTCGGTCTAAATCTCAGAACTCTTCTCGGGAGAATTCCAGAAAGAGTTGCAGTGGCGTTCTTATACCAGAAATCGTTGATGTAAAGACCGTCAAGCGATCCTTCGAACTTCTGGAAGCCTTCCGCCATCGTCGCCCAAGTTTCACCGATAGTCGTAGTATCGATTGTATCGGAAGAAACTTTAACGCTATACCCTCTGGCATCGCCGACTAAGCTACCAACAGTAGTAAGCGACATCGAGACTGCCATCGCATAGACGCCAGATGCGACGAGCGGATATTGGCCGAGATGGATACCACCGCCGGCATAATTAATCAGGTTTGTCTGGACGCCGATAGAAGTATCAACGAGAGTTGCAGGGCCTTGCGCTGTTTTATTGGAGAACTGAATTAACGTGCGATCCTTATCATATCTCCAATCTCTAGAGCCAGAAGCAGCTCTAAAGATTCTAGTAATACCATTTAGAGTTTCTTCAACTCCATTTCCGCTCGATCCAGTTCCGAGCTGACCCGTAACAACTCCGGAGATAGCCGTCTCCGAAATACTAACTCTAAGCTCAGCATTTTTACCGTGAAGACCTGCCACGTTTAACTCCTATTTCAAGTTCTAGTTACTGAGCCCTCTACAGCCCGTAGGTATCATCGATGATTCTTCTAGTTGCAGGAAGTGTTCCGCTATAAATCTGACGCGCAGTGTGAACGTCAAGAAGAACAGCGCCGCTCGCTTGCGGCATCACAATTCCGTATTCTTGCCAGAAGAAGTTGTAGAAGTGACCGCTGAGAAGGACAAACAGTCCTGAAGGCGATCCGGTTCCAGTTGCAGAATTCATCAATCCGATGAGATCTGCGATAACTCCAGATGCAGTCGTCGAAGTCGTGTTAATGTCAACAGCCGTAACGGCTGTCAAATAGTTCGAAACAGCACTAACAAGATTCGATTCAGCAGTATCAAGATTCTGTGAAGCACTCACCATATTGTTGATGAACGTCGCAAGAGACTTCACAGTCCCGTAATCATATGCTTGCTGCGAGACAGCGGCAACGAGATCTGCTTGAACTCCTGTATTGCCGGCTTGAATATCTTCATATAAAGCAACCATCTTTCCAATATCTTTGAAAGTGGTTACATAGCCTTCAGGACCGTTCGGATGATTCAGTGCCATGATTTAGCTCTTGAGCCCTAGAGTTAATGCGTTCAAAGAAATATACAGAGACTAACTTTAGATGTCGACGTCGTTAAATCCAACGTTCCCAAGACCTTCAAGCAATACGGAATCTTTATCTTTAAATCCATCAAGAGTGACATTGGTGTATGATCTATATTTAATATTCGATTGTTCATGAGGATCCGAAGGATCAAAATAAACAGTTTGGCCAATAGAGATTTTCATTAATCCGGCATCTTCATAATACGTTCCGCTTATAGCCAAGTAATTGAAGATCTGTATGCCTGGTTCATTCGTAGACGGGTGTTTTGCAGATTTTAATGCTTGTTTCAATGAGCCTGTCTTCTGCATCATATCTGAATATGAATTTGCAAAAATCCCAACACTTAATTGAATTTCTTGATTGTATAAAATATTTCCAATTGAAAATGGTTGAGAATCATCGATAATGATTTTGATTCCTGCGTATGGAGTTCTTCTTACAATGCTCTTATTAAAATCATCAGGAGATTGCGATCTGTTGTAATCAAAATCAGGAGTAATTACATATGATCCAATAATTCCAGGAACATTAGATCCGATGAATTTAGCTATGCTTTTTACAGAAAAATCAACCAAATTATCCATTTAGTTCAACCCTAAGCGATCCGGACTGTTTCTTCTTTCTTGACAAAACAATATCTTCAAACACAGATCCGTTATTGAGATCATCAACCATATCTTGTTGAACGCTTTGGAGAGCCCTTAAGATATAGAATGCTTTTGTTCTATGCTCATATTCTTGACGTCTAGCATAGATGAGATCGCTGCCAATACTTCCAGTAATCGATCCGTCACCGACTCTCTTTGCCGGATAGACTTTGATGCTTGCCATCAAAGCGCCGGTTAAGTATGGAATCCAGGCTCTATTTTGTGTTTTCTGTCTAGCTTTTTCAAGATTTTTATTTGTAATTGATCTAATTACTTCAGAAACATCATCGTTTGCAGGCTTAGAGAATAAGTTCTTTTCAGCTGCAACGCCAGTCGGCGTAATGCTGATGAATCGAGTCTTGATTCTTCTGTAAAAAGACATTATTCATTTAGCTTAGGAGAAAGATATAAGTCTAAGAATAGCGACGTATCCCCGATACTGTCGTATTCATAGCCTATTACATTATACATTCCTGAATATACAGGGGTAGACAGATGAACTTGCTTTATCGTATTCGCAACAATTCCGCTTATTGCATAGTGCGGATATGATATGACAAGTTCTCCGGCATCTATATATCCACCTTGTTGGAAAGGTCTTTGGTGAAGAGATCTTGATCCTATTATTCCTGAAGCGGGATAAAATAAATCGTTATCAAATGTTATTCTTTCTTCTGTAAGAGGATCTGTCGTTCCGCTTAATGAACGAACAAGAATATTTGAACCGGTTTGAAATCTATCAAAAACAGAATATTTGATATCTTCAATCAGATCTCTTCTTCCGTTCCCGAATATACTTGGAGGATCTAATTTGTAATGAGCCATTATCTTCTCGGCTTATTTCTTCTAACATCTCTATTATTGAAATCTCTATTGAGATGGGATGTGACTGTGTTGTTAAACGTCATCATCGTTCCGGAGTTTCTATTAACAACTCCTTCAACAATTCTCTTTAATTCTCTATCTTTTGCTGCTGAATATCTTGCCCTTAATTCTCGAGCAATATCGATTAATCTCTTTGAAACGTCAGTTTCATCAAAAACCTTATTGTTAACAGTCCATTTAATTCTTCTTGCTTCATCTGTTGCAATCATCAACAAACCATCTGATCTTGCGATGAGATTTGCAAGAGGAGAATATTTAGGATCAGAATTTTCTGATTGAGAGTTTCCTTCGCTTACTTCAAGAAAGGCATTCTCAATTAAAGCATCGATTTCTGAATCAGTAAATGTTTGCTGACCAACCTTAAGAAGATTTCCATCTTTATCAACATAATCTTGGAGATTAATTCTAAGAACTTTTCTTTGAGAGATTCTTGTCGACGAACCAGATTCAACTATTGTCGTAGACGATCCTGGGAGTTCCGCTCTATCATGCTCAAGAAGGAATCTTCCTTCTGCCATGGTAAACGTATTACCGCTGAGATCAATTGCTTCAATTTCATGTGGGAATATTCTATTCGAATAAGCGGCGGTATCCGAAGGAAGAAATATGATATTAATTAATCTATTCGTTGAATCAATTGTAATTCCGCCATTCGAAACTCTCTTATCAAATATGATATCAGCATCGTCAGATTCAGATTCACGGGCCATATAAAGAAAAGACCATCCCGTCGGATCAACTCTAACTCCATCTTCATCAACAACTGCACATTTGAATGTTTTGTTGTCTCCGCTTTTCATTCGAAAATCAATGATAATTGGAGTAGCCATTAGATTTCCTGATATGTTATTCTCACAGCAAGGGCGGCAAACGAAGTCGTAGTAATATCAAGAGCCGTTGAGGCTAGCGTTTCAAATAAACCTACAACACAAGTCTCCGAAACAAATTGGTTCGCAACGAGATTCATTTCAGGAAGAATGGTTGCTCCTGAATGATTTAATAGCTTAACTGTTCCTGCCTTATCTGCCTGAAAAGAATAAGAAAGAATTCTTATTTTTTTGGTTGAAACGGCAGAGATAATTGTTTGATTTGCTCCTGCTGCAACAGTTCCTTGATAGTATTTTGGAACAGGAAGTATTTCGCTTGAAACTTGTTTCGCTGCAAAACTCATTTAGTTAGACCTCAATGTATGTGATGTTTCCAGATGCTCCGTCGATACTTCCAAATGCAGGAAGCGCAACATATAGACCTTTTCCAGGAACGTTTGTCTGGCCCCATCCATAGATATTAAGGGAAAGATTGAAATCATACACTTGAGTGTTGCTTGGAAGATATCTGTCCGAAATAACAGGAAGCGATGTTGTATCTTCGTAGAATCTTAGTCGATTGACTCCCCCTGTAACAGGATCAATTGCAACATAATGGATATCAGCTGCGAGAATTCTAATGATTTTAGATGTAACGCCTGATATTACAACGCCGCCCGAGTATGGGAGATTGTTGATTGTATCAAATAAAGATCTCTTGACAGTGTAAGTAGTTCCTCCAATATTAACTGTTCCGCATTCTTGATAATTTGTAACGTATCCTAAAAGATTCGTTCCGGCATTCAAATCGACTTTGCCAATCGTATTTGAGCCGGCATTCAAATCGACTTTGCCAATCGTATTTGAGCCGGCAGGAATAGCGCTTGCAATATCAACGTTGCCGATGTTGTTATCACCGGCGGGAATAGCACTAGCGATATCGACGTTGCCGATGTTGTTATCACCGGCATTTAAGTCAACTTTGCCAATCGTATTCGAACCGGCATTCAAATCGACTTTTCCAATCGTATTTGATCCGGAAGGAATGGCACTAGCGATATCAACGTTGCCGATGTTGTTATCGCCAGCGGCAATACTGTCAATATTGTTGTGCGGTGTATGAACTGACGCTGTTTCTGTAGTCTTTACAGTTTTTACAGCGCCAGAGTAATCATTCATTCCAATGTTGTTGGCCATTAGATTCTGACTCCTAAGAGAGTGCCGGCCTTGACGTCAACAACTCCGGTTCCAACGGCAAGAGTCTGTCTAAGAGAGACGTAGTCTCCGCTTACCATTGCAACAAAGCCAATTCCAAAAGATCCCATTAGATCTTCATTTACCGTCTCAATTGAAACGGGAAGAGCGTGAGATCCGCGAACTGCAACAAGACCAAGAGGAGCAGGATGGCCAGAGGCACTAATGTCAATTCTTAAGACGTCGTTAGCCGCGATGTTTGTATAGTTTCCGGCTTGATCAAAAGCAAAAGATCGAACAATACCAGAAGTAAGAGCGAATCCGTCCGTTGTCTTTGCAGAAGCAAATAAGCCGCTCGGCGATCCAAGGCCAGTAGGGCCAAGATTAGTAACTTGAATGTTCTGATACTTATCAACAGATCCGGTAACATTATTCGGTGACATGATTGCAAGACTTTCAGCAATCCACTTGTCTTTCGTGCCACCGACATAGGCAGTAATTAAAGCTCCGCTGATAACAGTTGCAGGAATCGGAAGATAAACTTCTCTTTTTGGTTCAAAGAAAAGTTCGCTTGGAGTTCCAAAATATGTTGATCCATTAAGGGCAAGATTTAACGTCATCTTCTCCGGAAGAGCTAACGGGAACGCGGCGACCGGTCCAGTCGGTGCAGTATTTGGTTTAATTTTCATATCATAGATATAAAGATACGTTCCGGCAGCTTCAGGACTTGGACAATAAATCCTACCAGTTGTAGGATCTGCAACGAGAACGCTATTGTGCGTATCCGCAATTGACCAAGGTGTGGTTGTTCCGTCGATTGCACTGATGAATTCGTTTAATCCTATTGTCGTTAAGATGCTTTTTGTAACGCCTTGATTGATAAGGGCTGCATAGCAAGAAAAAACGCTATCAGGAATATCGTCTAAAATATCAAGAAGATAAGGACCAGTAATCCTATTGATTCCATTTGCAACCAGCCCGCTTGCAATGGCGTTTTTCAATTGAATCGCAGACTTAACTGTTGCAGTCATTTTTACTCCAATCTAAATCTGTATGCTTGAACAGTATACGCAGGAACTCTTCCTAAAAAAACTTCAATTCCGGAAATTGTTGCTTCAGTTCCGCCACAGTTTATTGTTGCGCTGCCAGAAATCCCTGTCGCCATTTCCGTTGTTGTTCCGTCCTCGTTTAATCTATCAATCCTAAATGAACGAGAATTATCAAAGTCATCACTAAAATCATTTGAAAATTGACCTCCGAATCCATCATATAAATGAGGACTGAATGATCCCCTAAGAGACGAATCGTTTTCTGTCCAATTCATTAAAACTAAACAGAGATCACCAGACTGTCTATCACGCCACATGCTATGCAAAATAGATGCGACAGGAAATCCCTGATGGGCTCCTCCCCATCCGAAAGAACTTGTTACTGTGGCATTGGCAAAATCATTACTGAAATCTGAACTAAAATCTGCATCAACAGATGAATGATAGATTCCAATTAACGGAGGCTGTGAGACAGCAAGAACGCTAGGATTAATTTTTCTCGCCCAATAGCATGGATTAATTGAAAGACTATTTATTATTCCTGGTCCGAAATCATCACTAAAATCATCACTAAAGTCGGATCCATTTGCAATTGATGTATTTAATGGTAATTGAGATGATCCAAAAGATAAGAATTGAGCACACCAATCAGTATCTCTAAGGGCCTTAAATATCATTTTCAAGAAATTAATGCATGGCTCGCCAGCATCTAAAGAAGTCAATCTATGATCAAAAATATCTGCAACGCATTGCACCAGAGGAAGATATCCTGAAATTGCTACAGTAGAATAATTCCAGGAAATTAATTGATTCCACTCTGAAGAAGAAAGGCCTTCATATATTCTTCCTTCACTTAAAGTAAAAGGATGATATGTTGCGTTATCAGATCTCCCGCATTTATTGAGAGGAACCGTTAATCTTGAAGCTTGAGAATATTCGTTATAAACGATCGACCAAAGAGGGGGAGACATATGTCTCGCAACAATATCAACATCACTTACTCCAAGTCCGTATAAGAATTCTTCTGAAAGCGCCATATGGTTAGGATAGAGAAGATATGCCTCTTGTGTTAAATCAACGCAATTATGAACAAATTCTTGAACTCCTTCCGAAATAAGGAATCCGCTATCAAATTCACTATATGTTCTTAATTTGTTTCTAAGGCTTGTGAAAAATTTTCTTATTCCATCAGTTCTATAATACCCACCATGAGGAATGTGCCCTCTAGTTGAATTTGGAGGATCGTAGCTTATCTCCCCTCTGCCGCCAAGAACGCCATCAACATAAAATCCAGAAAATCCAAATTGCGCAATAAGACCTTGATACATCCTGTCGACCATAGTGTTCTGACCGAGAGCAGATCCAAGATCTACCCTGAAAGGAGTCGAACCTACGGCGAATTCTCCGATTGGGCTTCCATCCCTCGCCCACATCCTCATATTCGTATCAAGTAAATCACTTACCCAGCCACTATCAACGTCAATAGTTAGCCCTTCAGTATAGCACGCAATTCTCCTTAGCCCTGTAGCGTTTGCATCTCGAACAACTTGTTCAACTCCATCGTCGACAGATGAAGAAAGAGGGCTATCGGGATTTAGGATGCCGGTCTGATTGTTAAATCTTGAAACTGGCTTTAAAATATTCTGCCATAGACAAAACGCTATCGGAGCTTCAAGAAGATTTCTTATATCTTCAGATGCAGTGTCAAACTTCTGATATAAATCTAATCCTGAATATATCAAAGAATACTGAACAGATCCGATCCACATATGACCTCTTGAAAGATCTGTTCTTTCAGGATCATATCTTCTCGGAATACAAGACAATGTCGGAACAACAAATGTCTCTCTATAAAAAGACGCAACCGTATGCCACCAAGCAGAGTTTGGCGCTTCAAGACATCCAACTATCGCAGGATATGGGGAGTAAAATACATTTCCAAGTCTATTATAGCTATTAATATCAATCATTGGATAGTTCGACCATGCCGGATAATAATAATGTCTCCAAGAATAGATTAAGGTTGTTCCCGATAACTTTCCAGCCCTGTTGAATTTTTTATGAAATCCAAGAGTGTCGTTAGTTCCAAGATACAGTATTCTTCCGAAACTGCTTTGATCTTGCGGATCCCCTGCATAGATCGCTTCGAACTGAAGAGGCTGAGTTGAAACAAGTCCTGATGTATCACCTGTTGGATGGTGTGTCGTTTTTGATGCTGTCAACCAGAAAGATAATGGCGTATTAACGCTTGCCAGAGTTGGGAGAGAGTTGTCTGGAAGAAGGACCCTCGCTCTAACTTGATCAATAAAATGAGTTGAAACTCTATTTATATTTACCTCATTAGTAAACGGAAATCCCAGAGCAAAATAATTCTGTTCGCCTGTTGAGCCAAGTGAAACAATTGCTCTCGGAGGAATCGGACCAATAAAATTAAGAATTGGATATTCAATGATATCGATTCCGTCCTGTTCACCGTTAAATCTTTGGACGTTAATGTTCCATCTTGCAAAATTCTCATTATCGCCAAGAGATATCGTGCAAACTACATCGATTGTTCCAGATGTCGGAAGAGGTATATCTGTCCATCTCAATATGATTGCATCTCTTCCTTCTGAATCAAAACTTCTTGAGACAGCGACTACAGCGGTCGGTGTAGTCGGGCTCGTGGCAGCGCTTGGACCAAATGAAGATTCCGTATTATCTTCATTTGAAGTAGTGATATTCCACAGCGCTCCGTTTACAGTTCCGTCATCGGATGATTGCGCAATTTGCCAAGTAAAAGAACCTGAAAGATCTTGATCTTCATAATGCGTAATGCTCTCAAGAGTAACGCCATAAAGAGCATGATCAATAAATCTATAACTTACAATTCCGTTGTTAAGCTCAATAGGAAGAGCCGCAACGGTCCCTATTTGAACTGCATTTGAACTTGTTGGTAGGTTGCTTACAGCAGGCATTTAATCGCCCATTCAAACGCTGAGATCTTTATTCTCTCTTGTTGAAATACGTTGCCTAATGGCATATACCAAAGCAAAACTTCGTTAAAATCTCAGCCAAGAATAATTCCAATTACAAACTCTATCAATCTATAAATATCTAGAAAGACAGCTTCAGCAAGCTCAGGAGCAATTGGTTCGAGAACTTTCGTCGTTCTCGGAGCAAATGTTTCACATGACATCAAAGCAAAAATAAGAAAAACAATGAAAGTGGCAATAACTACTTCGGCTATTTCCCAGTTTCTTTCTTCGTATCTATCTGTTTTAACTTCTCTTCCATCAGTGTAAATCTCAAATTTCCTTCCGATTCTAAATGCTTCAGAGCTTGTTCGAAATATGATTTTTGCGAAACGACTAATTGTTCGAATTTTTCCGATTGTGATCGCAATAATTCTAATTGCGACTTGTCTGATTGTTCGAACTTTTCTTTCTGCGCTTCCAGTTTCGACGAAAGAAGTGCAACTTCGCTTGTTATTTTGTTCATCGTCGTTATACTTGTGACGACGACTGTTAATAATATTCCGAAGAATTGTATTAGGGATGTTGGTGAAAAGAGTTTTTTGATCTCTGATGATTGACTTTCTTGTGCCATTTTGGAATCCAGATTCTTCCTTATTAAAAGCCACTAGAAAGTCTTTCAATTAGACTGGTTTCTTCGATTGAGAATCCAGTATTGTCTGAACTTTGACAATCGTATTGCTTAAATCGACCTGTTTATCGAACAGTTCGTCAGTTCTTTCTTTTCTGGACTTATTGAGAAGATACGCTCCGCCAGCTTGAGATCCGAGAAGTGTGACATAAGCAAGGATTTCTTTTAAACTGAGCTTACCATCTGCGTTTGTATCGGCGGCTTTGATATTATCGCCAGCTTTCTTGAGATAGTCGCCGGCGGTAGTAGCTATCTCTTTTGTCTTATCAAGAATTTCTTGTCCTTTAATAATCCCGGAATTAACTTTTTCAACTCCTACGTTCATATTTTCTGCAACGGTTTCTAGCTTGCTGATCAAGCTGCAACTAGAAAACAAAAAAGCCACAGACACAATGAAATATTTCATATTGCTGTGGCTATATACGGAAGAATCTAGGATTCACATAGTCTATCAAGGATCGCAGAAAACTGCTGAGAAACAGCGTCCCAGTCGAGAATATAGTCACTATTCTCCCCTTCTTTAGACATCTTTGCGGCAAGATCTTTGTCTTTGAAAATCATATTCACCTTATCGGCAGCATCGCCAATATCGGCATTTGCCCACGTGTTTTCAAACGTAACAAATGTATCAAAGTCTCTAACTTTGATAGTCATTCCGCCTCCCTGAGCAACAATTTCTGGAAGCGAAGAGTAGTCAGTTACAAGAGTCGGAATTCCACACGCGACGCTTTCTGCGGCAGGAAGACCAAAACCTTCACTGTGACTCATAAAAAGATGAACATCGAAACATTGGATAATCATAGAGAGGTTATCCCTAGGAATTCCCTTGATTGCAGTGATATTAGGAGTCATGAAAAGCCTACCATAAAGATTCATCCTATGGGCAATTTCATCAACTCTCCAGCCAATGCCGGGACCGTCTTGATTGTCCGGACTGTTACCCCTGGTTGTATGAAGATAGATAATAGAATCTTCCGTTTCTTCGCGCTGCTTGAAAACTGGACAAGATTCACATCTGAACAGTTGTTTTTCTTTGCAGAAATGTTCCGCATTTCCTGAATAAACAACGTCCGAGCCTTTAACTATTTCAACGTCACTTCTTTCAATCCATGTCTTGCAATTGAATGCCTTGAAAGCGTTAATAACTCTCGGAATTGCTTTTCTGACTTGGTTTCTTGCGACGTAACCGACAACGAATCTATGCTTGTTGTCTTCTCCGATAACTCTTGTCTTGATAAGTTCTTTCAATTCTGAATAAGATTTATCTTTATGGACTTCAGGTCTCCAAGGCTTGAAGACTGTTTTATCAACGCCATGGAGAACAAGTTCAACATGCTTATAAGGAAGCTGATTTTCAAGAACTTCTTTTCCGAAGTTCGAATATGCAACAAGAACGTCAGGATCTTTTAAGAGATTGAGCCATGGCTTGCTCATAATATCTCTATCGATCGGCATATAAGAAATCCATTGGAAATTCTTTCTATTCCTGGAAGTTTCAACGTGTTGAACCATCCAAGGATCGCCAAGCGTGATTACGATCTGTGGTTTGACCCTATCAACGACCTCATCAAAACTTGCCTGACCAAACTGGTCAGCCATCCCCTTCCAGAACTGCGTATTGAGAAGTCTAAATCCCATCGCATTTGCGAGTTGTTGTCCTTCAGAATCTCCCGTATAATGCCATCCAAGATAGAAAATTTCGTATTTTCCGGTCGAAGCAAGTCGACTGCATAGTTCTCTGCCGACCGTCCCGAAACCGGTTGTGCCCCAGTCAGTCGTAAACAAGACTTTAATCTTACCTTCAGTCATTTTTCTTTCCTCTAAAGGATCTCACATAACTCGCTTGGCCTGATCGAAATAACTCTGTTTGTTTCTCTCGTTCTCCCTCTTTGTCCCATCTCGTTTTCCCATTGAAATTATTAAGCAATCCTTGTCCTCTTATAAGATTCTCTCTTCTTGTTACGGCTTCCAAATGATCTGGATTCACACACTTATGATTACGACATAGATGATCAATATCATAACCATCAGGAATTAATCCTTTATGTTTTTCATAATAGTATCTATGAGAAGAAACTGTTTTCTTCGATACAGGATGATTGTGAGAACCATACCCGTCAGGTCTTACATATCTCTGCCATTCCCAGCATAGCCATATTTTTTCATCAACGATATGTTCGACAACGATATATTCAACTGGGGATTTTCTACACTGATGACCAGCAATATACTTATGAGGTTGGCCTTTAATATGACCATCCCTCTTATGATCTCTGTCTGATATCTTTGTCTTTTCACCGCAACCGCAGTGACAACAACCATATTGAATCTCAGCCATATCACAACATACTACGAATTGCATATATCATTCAATGAATGATCATAATTTGAGCCCACCTTATCTTCCAGAAGAAAAGATGGGCCGGAAGACTTCGGTGGGCTCAGCAGCGAGTCGAATTTAATCGACGCTTCCGGCCCATCAGTTTTCGTTACGCGAAGTCGTAAGCGCTGACAACCGCAGTCGGGAAGCTCGTGATGGCGCGGATTACAGCACCCTCGCCGACGAGCACGCCTCTACGGAACTTACCGACAAGCACCTCGGCATCGTGCAACAGGTCGCTGAAGTTGCCAAGAGACAGCGGAAGCCTGTTGGTGCTGACCAGTCTCTTGAAAGGCTCAATCACATACACAGTGCCAGAGGCAATGTATTCTGTGATAATCGGCTGAAGCCTCGAAACCATCTCAGTTTGGACGATGTCTGGCGTTCCGCCGCCTTGAGTCATCTTAAGAGCAAGTCTCAGAGGCTGCTCGCACTCCGGGGGAGCGAGAACGATAGTCGGCCGGCGCTTCGCTCTGCGCATCGTAACACAAGCGTCGGTCAAAGAGTTGATGATCTTTGCAACGTTACTCGTGCCAGTGGAGCTCAAGGCAGCAGTTGCGCTAATGCCAGCATTGACAGCGGCAACAATTGCACCATAGTGAATTGCAGCCATCTTATCAGCAGAAGCTTGACGGAAATCTTCCGTCACCATCTGGATAAGAGCCATCGAACCGTCGCTGAACCACTCGTTAGAGTAGCCGATAGCCGTCCCATACTTAACGTGACGAACATACTTCTCGGCAGACGTAACTCTAGAGAACTTAATCTCGCCGAGTTCGCCGACTTCCGTGAACACGATACCGTGGGAGCCAACAGATGCAGAGCCGGCTCCGGTCACATCGGAGCCGCTAACAGTAGTCGTTGCGTCCGGCGGGCGGAAGGGAAGCAGCTCGCCGTGGCCCTGGCCAGGAATCACGCGGAAGATCTGCTCCCACTGACGATCATCGTCAGGATTCTCCTGCATGAAGAACGTGTTCACCGACTGGGTGAAAAACTGTTTGGTGTCGGAAGTAGCGATCATTTCCTTGATCGTTACGCCGTCCTCCTCCAGAACGGCCATCTGACCATTTCGGAAGGTAACATTCGGCTCAAAAATTCCAGAAATCTTATTTTTCATTTTTATTCTCCTGCTCTAGCACATTACGGGGCGACCGAGGCCAGAGCATGGAGCGGAAGCCCAAGGAGCTTAACGTCCACAACTCGAAGACCAGTCAATGGCGCGACAGTAGCAGTATACGCAGCGCCTTCAGCAAAGCCGACAAGGCAACCAGAAATCGCCGGACCGGCAGTAGGGGAGCCATTATTCGTGACACCGCTAGCAACGGTGCCCTGAGATGCGCCACCTTTACCAGTAACATCAGCGTAGACAGGATCACCATCGTTGATGATCATGCCAGAAGTCGGGCATCGAAGGGTGAAGATGCCCTCGATGAACATGTCACCCTTGCCGTCGCCAAGGGGAGCTTCAGCTGCAACGCCGTCACCGATATTAATCGGTCTACCGTCGATAGTCGTTAAAGCTACCGTGTTTCCGATAATCTCATCGGCAACAACGCCAATCCAGAATCTGGCAGTTCCGCCAGATCGACGGAAGATCGAACCAGGAGAAACCGTGGTAGTCTGGCCAGTGATGGCAACCGACTTACCTTCACTTCTAAATGCTTTAGTCATTTTTCAATCCTGTCTAGTTACTTCTTGTTATCTTCGCCGCTGTTAGCGGCGGCTGCAAGACTCTTGTTCATGATATCTGCAAGAGTGACCTTGCGGTTGCCACCATCTTTGTTCTTGCTCTTCTTAGTAGTGTCCGAGCTGTCTTCCTTGGGATCCTTCTTGCTAAACATCTCAGAAATCTTGTTAAGTCTTTCAACTTCCTTATCAATTCTAGAATTAAAATCATTCTTCGACTTTTCAATATCGAGATCAACGATATTAGCCTGGATATTTTCAAGAGCAACATCAATAATTCTAGAATCAATCTTGCCAGACTTCATTTCAGAAATCTTAGCATTAACGTGAACCTTCAACTCAGATTCAAGTCGAAGTTTCTTCTCACTGTCAAGAGCTGCTTGAAGATCTATAATCTTCTTCTTCTCAGAATCAATTAAAGATTGCATCTCGGAGATTTTCACCGAAACTTCATCCTTGGTCTTTTCAAGGGCCGCTTGTGCTTCAGCGACCTTCTTCTTCTCGTCGGCAACCGTCTTGAGATCTTCATCGATATACTTTGCGGCAATCTCCTTGATCTCTGCGCCGTATTCCGCGACAAGTTGCTCTTTCGTAAGCTTCATCGTTTGTTCCTCGATATCTTCTGCGCTGCTCATTTCTTTGACAATTGCAGTAACGCCGCAAGTTTTAATTCCGCCAGTTCCAGGATTACAGAAATCAATGCTTTTTAAGGAATTGATTTTTGTGACTTTTTTGATTCCAGTTTGAAGATCTCTGACTGTCTTTGCGTTGCCAAGAACGCTAACAGGACCAGCCATTTTCTTACGGATGTCCGATCTTAATTTTGGATCAGCCTCAGTGATATACGCCTTGCCTTTCGCAGCTAAGACTCTCTTTCCGCCAACTTCGATTGTAGTTAACTTTGATGCAATGACTTGACCGACAGGCTCTCTGTATTTCCAATCTTCAGTTCCCGGCTGTTCATGACCCTTATACATATTCACGCCAAGCATTGCTTCAACGCAACTCTTGACAGAATCTTCAGTATATTCGTTTTTATTTTCACTCAACGTTTCATGAAGAGCAATAAACTCGACAAAGAACGGATCTTTATCACCTTCGATCATTTCCTTAATTACACGATCTTCAATTCTGGAGACATCGTCGCCATCCCAGCCTTTGTCGTCTTTTGCAATTTCTGCGATTGTCTGATTGATTGTTTCAAATTTCATCGAAATACCCTTCTTTTTTAATCTCTTTAATCATCCTCGAAACTCTTGAATCTTGTCTTTGAAATCTAAATATTGAAGCAAAATAAGCTTTCTTCATCTTTAACATCATGATTAGATATTTAATCTTTCCAAGATCTCCTGTGTAGACATATCTATTATACAGCCAAACGATTAGCCAGCTCAAATTCACAGTTATTCCAGAGTAGTATGTGATAACAGGTGATATTACGCTATGCATTGTTTGTCTTGATTTTCTATAATTCTCCAAAGACTCACTGGATATTTGAAGCATTGGTTCTTTGATTGAATCCCAGTGCTTCATGAAATCTTTTTCAAAAGGCTCGTATCCTGGGGCGTATCTGCATGCGTATCCGTTTCCGCTAAGAATAATTACTCCGATTGCTTCCCATGCAGAATATGCATTTGTTCTCTTAAAGTGAAATGCAACATAGTGTCTGTTGAAAACAAATTCGCCAATTCTAATTTTCATTAATTATTTTTAGAAGAATCAACATTCGGCTTCGGTTCAGGTTTCGGCTGCCCGATTTGAATATTTATTCCAAGTCCTTGTAGTCTCTTGATAAGAGGTTGGTCGTTTTGAAGCTGCGCCATCTCTCTATCGTAGTTTAGACCGAGCCTAGAACAGGCAGTTCTAAGCGACATATAGCCGCCAAGAATTGCTTTTTCGTTTGTCTGTGCAACTTCAACATCTTTTTCTTGGGCAATTGTCGGGAATTCAATCGTTCCCTCGAATGGCATAAAATCTCCTTCTTGATCGTATTGTAAATCAAGTTTAGAATCATATCCAACAGAAGCTTTGATATATAAAGCAAATTGAAAAATCTTTTGAAGATGATATGCATATATATCTTGTCTATCTTCGAATTTCTTTATCACTGGTAATTGCTGACTCTTGCTTGAAGCGAGATTGGCATTTGCACCATCTGCAAGCATGTATTCAGCAAATCCAACTCCGGCAGCGACAATCAGAAGAAGAGCTCGTCTGGCGCTTTCAGAACTCGTATTTGGTCCTGTGAATTCTAAAACTTGCCAAACTTCATTGTCGTTGTGAACAGGGTTACTGCCGATCTGCCAGTTTCTATATCTTGCAGCAGCGGCATCAATTTCATCTTGCCCTGCATCTTTAATTGAAATATCAAAGCATGGAGATCTATACAGTTTGTTGATGATCACTCCATCTCTAAGATATTCTTGATAATTATCAAGCCACTCTTTAATTCTGATCAAATCTGAGTGTCCGAACGCATCCATATTTCCAGCATTGAATTTAACGTGAACTATGCAGCCTTTTTCTTTTTCAGAACCATCAAGAGAATATTTTGAAATATCAGGAATGGTTATAGAATGATTTATTCCATTAGAATCAACATATTCATATGTGTATGAATACACATTGCTAGGATCATCATCTGCAACGGCGATTTCAATAATGTTTTCAGGAGTAATTGGAGTGATTTGAGTGTCGCCCTGTCTCCAGATTGTACTACCTTGGTAGACGATGTCTTCAAACTTCGGTCTTAACCAGAAGAAATTTTCTCCGTGAGCTGTTCCTTCATCACACGATCTTCTCAATTTCATTTCAAAGTCATTCTTTAAATAGAATTTCTTTGCATGGAATTGAGCATTTTCATCATCAAATTGAAAAATAAGACCTCTCCCTAAAACGAAATAAGTCGTCAGACTTACAATCGTTCCGCCAAGAGGATCATATTTCCAAAGTCTATAACATTCATCAATTAATTGCTTTCTCTCATTGGAAGGTAGCCTTGCAGGTTCTCTTGCTCCCAATGTAAGCATCGGCAAGCTAGAAAATGACCCTCCAGAAGAGATATGGAGCATCTCTTTTACTTTAGAATCTTCTCCTATTGCAATTTTATGATTCTTTCCAATTGCAACAACATCATTTGATTTCTTCTTAGGAATTAATTTAACCATCTTGCACTGATATACAATTTAATCATTCTTCAGAAGATCGAATGGCGTAATCTTCTTCTGGAGAACTTTCATCTTAGTCTCATGGAGGAATCTTGGTCCGAGTCTGTCGAAATGATGTCTCTCAGAGATTTCCATCTGAGGAATGAAGGATCCATACCCTGGGTTGAAAACTCGAATTTCTTCTTGAGCCCAGATAGAAGCGATTGTTGAGTCGACGCTATCAAGACCAAGTTTTGGATTTATTGCAGAATATTTGTTATATCCTTGACCTTTTTCCGCTTTTACATTTCCAAATTGCTTGATTAGCTTATCAAGAGCAGAATATCTTTCATCTCCGTCAATTACGGCAGGATATCTGAAAGCTCCTCCGTAAATATACTTTTGAGTTCTTTCATGCATTAAATGCTTCATAGGACCGTGAAATCTTACTGGTTTTATGAACCATTCATCCCATCCGTTTTTCCCTTGCTTATTTTCAAACTTTCTAACATCGATTCTTGTTATTCCTTTTTCTTTTAAAATGATATTCAAATCATAGCAGAAAACGGTATCAAACGCATCATGAAATCCATTTTTCGGTCGAAAATAGCTGATAAGATCAGCCATCTCTTTCTTAATCTTTCCTGGATTTTCAGTTCCTGGCCATTCTCTCGTATAAAGCCAATAAATCTTATTTCCAATTTTTTCTGTGAATGTTATTGCCCAATTTGAAGATTCGTCGCTTGATCCTGCTCCTCCGGCGTCAATTCCAACGCAAACGTCACCTCTATTAACGTGATAATGATTTCCGTGCAAAAGAACATCTGGCGGAGTGTATTCAAAGTCGATACAGCTCTTTAACGCCTTTTCTGAATAGAAATTTGCACTTTCAACATAAAGAACAAGATAAGTTCTTGCAAATTGATGAGGAGTCATACCAATTGATCGAACGATTTCAATATCAGCTCTTGGTATGATTCCCATGGCGATTCCATGGTAACAATTCATTTTCGGCAATACGTTGAATTTAAATAAAGAGTTATTCTCAGGATGCTCAACTCTATAGATATTTCCAATCCCTTTTATAGTTCCTGTTATTATTCTGAAACACCCTTTTCTCTGCTTGTAATCATGATCGTCTTTTAATTGTGATCCTGTTGGGTAGATACGCGTGAGAAACGTATCCCAGTCCATATCATCGAATTCTTCAAGCCATTGATGAGTTGCGCCAAGTCCGTCGATTGAAGATGCTTGACCTTTTGCTTGAACTCTAGATCCATTTAAGAATTCGATATGTTCTTTCCCGATACCTTCTCCAAGGCGTTGGTCGATGTATGCCATCAAAATTTCGCTCTTCAATATCATATCAGTCATATATCTCATATTGCGTTTGGATTGCTCCAGCGCAGGAGAATGGATATTTATTTCAGAATTTGGAATTGTCGCGCCTATTTTCAATAAATATGACGCTACCGTAAACGACTTTCTGATACGGCGACTTCCAATTAACATATGATTGTCACCTTCGGTATCCATTCTATTAGACCACATCACCTGATGGGGATTTAATTCAATTCCTGTTACGTGCTTATGCCAGAGATAATGATCATCGGCATATTTCATAATCTCGGATTCAACTGAAGATCTATATCCAGACGTTATCCTTCTTCCTAGCCTAACTCCCATTTCAGTCCTTCAGCTCTCTGGCATTCATTTCTGCTTTTCTTGCAGCTTCTTTCATCCAGTCCGTTGGAACGATCGGAGCAACAGATCGAGAGGATTTTGGTTCTTTAATTGGCTTTTTCTGCATATCTTTACGTTTTGCTTCCGGAGAAACAAAACATCTATACCTATCAAGATTTGCATGAACAATATATTTGCATCTTTTGCAAACTAAAATATGATCTGTTTCTTGTTGATCATAAATATCGAACTTCGCAACTGACTTACAATCAGGATATTGACATTTGATTACAGTTTCAAAATCATTCTGCATCTATGTCGACTCCAAGTCTTTTCATTATTTCTTTTACAGAAGGAGAGTTTTCAACGTTTTTGATTAGATCTTTATCAATATCTGGAACTTTATCTTCGTCAAATAAGAGAGATGAATCAAATCCGAGAGATCTCTGTTCTTCTAACATCTTCATTTTTCTGAATTTATAGATTTCATCAGGCTTAATTAAAAGCTTTGAAACTTCTTTCTGGCTATTGTTATTTGTAATGTTTAAATCATGAACCCAGCCATGCAGTCGAGTAATAACATCATGATTAACTTCAAATTCAATACATTTATGTTTTTTACCATTGTAAAAAGAAGCGTCGTGATCAAAATTATTTTCTTTTTTTCTATTTCTGTATGAATGATAAAACTTTCCGAACCCTTTTATTGTAAAAGGAATTTCATGTTCAAGGCAAATTATCATCCATTTGACTACACAATTCATAAGAGCTTGTCCGATCGATTCGTCGATATCAAGCTCATTACAAGCAACCTTTGTTGCCTCAGAAAGACTTTGAGGAATTATGTCTGTCATGCTATTGCTTCGTCATTTTCTGTAAGTTGTTTCCAAACTGGATCTTGTCTAGTCATCTGATTTCCAAGTTCAATCGCAGTAAGCATTTTCTGCTCAATAAGTTTTCTATCTTCAAGAACCTTCTTAAGATCGTGCTGTTCTTCAACAACAAGCCGACCGGAAACTTGAAGTTTTTCTTCTGCGCTTCTTGGAGTAAGTTTGAAGTTTGCTAAGTCAATTCCAATCGCTTTCGTTATCTGAATGACTCTTGCAATAAGAGGATGGTCCTTAATTCTCATCGCTGGAACCATTTCTCTTTTTTTACCGCTTGATTCTTTCCATGCAGGATCTGGTATGTAGATAGGATTACCTTTTGCATCAAGAATCGGTTCTTCTACTGTAACTCCATCAACGTTTACCTGTTCAAGCATTCTATCAAGCTGCATCATAATTGTAGCGGTGATTTTGCTAGCATCATTTTTAACAACGTCAGAATCACCTTCCATGAATGCGGTTGCATACTCTCTTAGTTTATGAAGATCAAGAAGGCACACTTCGCCAAACTTAACTTTGTTTTCAATATAGAATCTACATCCTTGACCGCCGTTTTTGAATAAATAGCAGTCAGAGCTGCATTTTCTTATCGGGCTATCTGATAAGACCTCTTTATCTTTTTTGTTTAATCTAACAATTGCCAATTACATAACCCTTTTGTTTACAATACTTTACAAACAGTTCGCATCTCTTGGCGTCTTAATTGTGCCTTTGGCCGATACTACCTTTACATGTTTTTAAACGCGAGAGATGCCAAGAATCTCTTGCTAAAACGCTACTTTAGCCAATGTTCATCGCTTTCTTTAATAAATCAGACTCTTCTTGCCTTCTCATAAGCTCAAACACAACAGAAAGCGCATGAAGTGCAGAATCTGTTGATGAAGTAAATCCGCAATTATGAATAGTTTGCGTAATTAGAGAACACAAGTCAGGTTGTTGAAAAAACAGATTTGATTTAAATTTCATGAATTCAGACATTCTATCGATTTGGCTTTTCTTATCATCAGATATTTCAATACACCATGTCTTGATCGTCTCTTCACTTACCTTTGGAATCATTTTTACCTTTCTTAATTCTCTCAAGCGCATGGAGAAGATCATAGCCAACGCCATCAATTAACGGATCTTCTCCGAGAGCATCGGTTCCCTTTGCGACATTTCTAATATGGCGAATCATCTTATCGAGACGCCTGCCTGCAATGATGATTTCTGGAAGAGATTTCTTAACTTCGTCGCCAGTTAGATCTTCCGTGATAATAGAAAGAACTCTTCCTACTTTTGAGAAAGAGTTCTGGTATGCTTGGTTTTTGAAATCGACAAACTTGCCGATCTCTCTACCTAAATCTTCGTGAGATTCAACTTTATTGAAATTCGGCTCCATTCATATCAGTATACAGATTGATCAAATCAATCAACTTTAATTAATGCACCGGGATGGGGTTAACTGGGACCGATCCTGTCCAGACAGATGCTTTTCCAATTCTAGTTGCATCATTCAATGACGCTCTAACAGACTGCTGAAGTTGAGCGTTTCTTGCTATCCATGCCTGATCATTCAAACTTGCGGCAAAATACGCACCGATTTCAAGAGAAGCAAGAGCCCAAATATCCCAGTCTGTTCCTGAAGAACTTGTTACCATTCCGTCTGTTTTGACCCAATTCCCGATCGGATCTCTAATATCCTGAACATAAAGTTTCTTTTCAGCGTCTGTAAGAGGTTGCGCATCAGGTTTGATTGCTTGGCCTCCAAAAGGACGATTTGCGATCGGATCCCATCCTTCCATGTCGCAAAGACGTGAAATCTTTGCAGCCATATCAATAGCTGGCTGATAATTCAAGACTCTTGCCGCTTCAAGCCATCCAAACAAGAATTGATGTTGCCAGATGATCCAAAATTCTCTTTCTGGGCTTGCAAAGTAGCGTCGATCGATCATTGTCACCCAAGGCTTGATCGGGCCTGTTTTCCCTTGCCATTTAGTGTTTGTTTGATTGATAACGTAATCAACCCAACCTCTGGTCCATTGGAAATCGGACGGATCTCCAAGGGCAAGGTCCCACCATGCGGCAGCTCTGCTGACCCAGCAGATCGCCCTCGCTGCATAATTTGCAAGAGGAAGATATCCGTGTCCTTTGAATTGCTCCATTCTATGACGACCTTGTTCAAGAAGTCGCCAATCGGCAGTGATTAACGCAAGAGGAACAAGAAGAGTTTCACCCATCCAATGTTCGGGGTCTGGTCCTGACCAAAGATGAACATCAGTAGGCTGAGGTTGATTTGGCTTACCGAGCTTGTCTTGAGAAACCCAATGCGTTGTTCCGCTCCACGCGACCCATTGAGGATGACGTGCTTTTGTCAGAGGATTAAGATCTGCTTCGAATCTGATATATGGTCTGCGAGTTTCGCCAAGCCAAGCAAGTTTTCTCTCAAAAATCCCTCTTGGGTTATATGTCAGGCAAAGATCTGTAAGTTTGGTGACTCCGTGCGTTGGATGTTCACCGGTTCTTGCAGTGTCGGAAAATTCACCCCAAGAAAGTTCATTCCACGTTCCGAAACTGCGCCTATCATTCAACCAAGCATTCGAAGATGCTGTGATGGCTGAATCTGCTTGTTGAACAGTTGTATTTGTAGGAAGAGAACCGCAAGACCCAAGAGGTCCATACAATCCTGGCGTCGACCAGCCAGAATGCATCATTTCAAGCGGATTTGTGACAACCGCTTGTTGGGCTTCTGATCTCTTGTTAACATCAGGAACGTTCAGGTTTGCAACGTCAATCATTGGAGTGACGCCTTCAAACCAACTTAAACCTTGAGCGTCACCGAGCCAGTCTTTGCCAATCAACCGCCAGCTAGTTCCGGTGTATCCTGGATCTCCAGGAATTAAGGTTGCTTGCGGAATTCCGAACTTCTCACGCCAATACACGACGGATGCTTGCGTCGTTCTGAATTCAATTGAATTGAAATCGCATCGAACATCAGGAATAGTCGGATCAGAATTATGAATCCAGACATACCATTGAACGGCGTCGGTATCTGACCCGAATGTAAAAGTTACCTCCCAAAGAAGAGGTGTTCCTGAAATCCTGCTCCTGAATCTTACAACAATCGCTGCGTCGTTGTATGAAAGAAGTTCGGATTTACTATTAGTATCAATTTCGCATAATTGACGCGATCCATCAGTTCTTGTTAATGCGATCGAAGGAAAGATTCTAGATGCCTTGGAGATCATCCAAGGAGAAAACTTGAAAGGCGATCTTACAATAGCTCCAAGAGGAAGTTGCGTGTCGCTGTTTGCAGCAGCTTCAATGACTGCAAAAATCCTTGCAAATCTGACACTTCCATCAGCCCATTTCATTCCAAATGGTTGAACGGAAGACGCGACAGCGCCAGGAATACCTAAAATATCACCAGTCTTCGTATTGCAAGTCTGGCCGTCGACAGAAGAAAATACAGCTCCGGGGGGGAAAGTAGCTCCGCAGAAAACAAGATTTCTGTGACGGTATTGCGTTCTATTGACAACACGGACAACTCCAAGCTGTCCGTATATCTGTGTCAAGATCGCAAAGAAAAAGATAAGAAATGGCAGGCATTTATTGCGCATGCCTCCATATACAGATCAGATCAATCTTTCGGCCAAAAATACGGAAGATTGTTTGGAATATCCTGCCAGATCTTTCCATAATGCTCAGGATTTTTATTCATCTCTTTGAATTGATCTTCTAAAACTGTCTTCTTCTTCTTTTTCACTTAGTTCATCGTTTAATTGATCAGCATGATTAAGAATATACTGATAGATTCCAAAATATCTTGTTTTCAAATCATCAATATTGTCAAGACACCATAAAAGATAATCTGCAGGAACGTCTTTAAGTTTGACGCCTTTATATTTCTTTCCAAAAGGGAAAATAGTGTCATCATTGACAGGATTTAGCAATTTATTGAGATTTTCGATATTCATTGTTTGAATTGACTCGATTTTTAAGAATTAGTAACTGTGACCTTTCCCAAGGAGTTAATTGAAAATCAGTGTTACATCTGTCAAGAATATTGATTGCAATTTCAAGTGATTTTTTATATCTTTCTATCTTTTCATGACGAGAATGATAAAATTTTCTATGATATCCTCTCATCCTTATAATGCATGCCTTGCACCTGACTCTAGGTAGATTATCATTTATTTTTCCGCAATGAATGCAGTTTCCTTCATCCTTCTTTCGTTTTCTCCACTCAGCATTTCTTTCAGCGTTATTCTTCATCGATGCAATAAATCATTACTGGCCATCCAAAAGAACAAACAAGAAAGCATAGGATATGTAATATGATTTTTTCTTGAATTGAAAATCTATCATTGTGATCTTCTGTTTCTCTTAGCGATTTATTTGCCCATCTAATAGAAACAAATATCGCCATACAGAAATGAATACACAAAAGATCTTTGATTGTAATCTTAAACATAGAGTGCACCCCTTACATAAGTAGTACCCGAGCACCTTATTAAAAATCTACAGAATTATTGATTTTAGATATCGTGACTCATAAAAATAGCCGATGACATGCATCGGCTATAGTTTACTGAGGAGACTTTGGCGGGAACGCCTCTTTCATTAATCTAACCATTTCTGTATGTGCGGCAACACAGTCCTGAGGTCTATTAAACGAAAAACAAGGGGTGAGAACCCTTTGCGTCGAACCGTCTGCGCACTTCCACTCGGCTTCGAGCGTGATATTCGGACCTGCAAGAACACTATCGGCAGGAATTGAAATAGCGCGTTGACCTGTCGGTCCTGCGTATGTTAGATCTCTTCCAAGAGGATCAATGACAAGCGAAGCGGAAGGAATCGTAACAGACCCAGATCTCGTGATTAAGGTAACGTAGTTACCTCTCGATTCCAATCCGACGATATCTCGGATTGGCCACGATTCGGCCTTTGCGACCGTAGAAAGAATCAAAAAAGTGAGAATCTGAAAAATCTTCATTTGTTTTGACCTTTTGTTACCATACTATACATGTCAAAGTATGTTACGACAAATAGCTGTATTATCTGGAATTACAAACAGGATAGCTACTATTTCTTACTGATACTGCTATTCTCCAGAGCCATATCCAGAAATAGTGATAGCCAATTCCGTTGCATTTTGGGCATCTACTCATCTTTTCCCTTTCTAGTATTTGACGAAGTTCATCTCTTTCGAACTTTACTTTTCTAGCTGCTCGAGGCGTGCCGGCGCTTCAACCCGGGCGCAGAACCACCACTAGCTACTCACGGACGCACTCCTCGAACTCATCAGGTCGGAAGTCGTGGAGCAGGTTGCGGTGCCCGCACGTCCTGCATCGGTAGATCTCCTCGCTGAACTCGCCACGCCATCGCTCGCCGGTCGGCTCCGGCTTCGTGGTGGATCCGCACATGAAGCACTGCCACTCGGGCCTCCGCTTGTCGCGGCGCTTCTTCTTGCGCAGAGATGCGCCGATGCGTGGCAGCCGAGTCATGGAAGCGATGACCTCTTGAGCACGAACACCTTGCACCCGCACCGTGGCACCATGCATGCGTCGCGATCGTTGGCGTGCGCGGTATCGTCGTGCCAGCACTCGCAGGTCTCGCGGTATTCGGGAGCCTTCACCGCGCTGCGCCGGGCGGGCGCCTCCAGTTCCGAGACACGGGCGCGCAGGGCGCAAATGGACGCTCGCAAGCGCTTCACTTCCTCCGCTAGCACAACTTCCACAGTGCAGCCTTCGCCGATCGTGGACGCCGCGCTCGCTGCCTCTACGAGGATATCCATGATCGCCTTGACTGGGGACGGATCGCTCACGGTTTCCTCCCGGTCGCGCGGAGAGCGGCCTTGGCCAAGTCCATTGCATCGCCAAGCGCGTCATTGTGCTCGTAGCACCGGTAGACGCTGCGGGTCAAGCCCACCAGCGCGTCCGCCAGCGCCGCGACCTGCCCCTCCAGGCGATAGATGGTCAGCTTGTTCACTGCGATCGTGGCCTTCTCAAACGCCAGCGACGTCTCCAACTCGGCGACGCGGGCGCGCAGGGAGGCGAGCTCGGCGATCAGGAACTCGACAGGTTCCCGCGCGAACACTTCGCACTTGGGATCTAGCGACAGGATCCATTCGATCCACGGTAGCCACGTCTCGAACCCTTCCGGCGGCTTCGGGGTCATGGTGCCTCCAGCGCGGCGAGGGCTGCCCGCATCGCCACGAACGCAGTCTTGGTTACGCAGTGGCTGTCTGTCTTCTCAAAGGCGTGATCTTCGGACACCAGATCCCTTGCCGCGGTCGCCACGGCCTCCAGCTTCGCAAGCCGAGAGCGCAGGGCGGCGTTGGCGCAGTGGAGGCACACTCCGAGAATGACACCGTGGACGCAATGCTCCACGAACCCTTCCGGCTTCGGGGTCATGGTGCAGCCTCCAGCGCGGCGATCACGGCTTCCACCTGGCCGCACGGAGGGCGTCTCGGATCTCCGAGCAGTAGATGTAGTGGGTGGTGATGTCTGTCTCTCCACGACGGTCCTTCTCTGGTCCGTCGCACCAGCAGTTGTCTTCGTTGCGCAGACTCTCCAGAGATCGCACCAGCGCCGCGACCTGCTGCTCCATCTCGGCGACGCGGGCCGCAAGTCTGCGAATGCAATCGGCGGCGGACTCTCCAAGCTGCGCGTGCTGCTGGAGAGCTTCACCGCTTTCTCGGAGGACGTGGAGACCTTGCCTCCTCCATTCCATCTGACGCCGCGCCGCCTCCATGGCCGTTTCGCCGTCGGCAGCGTCCAGCACGTCCGCGACCCCAAGCAGGGCGGCTACGTGCTCATCGCAGAGGTCCTCGGCTTCGCGGAGTCGGATGTGCGTGGCTGCGTGCTCGCCGCACTCTTGGAGTGACTTGCCGTTGCCGTCGAACCGGCAAGCGCAGGGGGTTCCCTCCTCGGTGCTCATGCGTCCTCGTCTGGTCTGGAGAAGTCCTTCGCCGATTCAACCTGTTCCTGCAATTCTCGTATCCTCGCCTCCATCTTCTCCAGCCGGGCCATCATCGGCGCGGTGAAGAACATCTCGGCGGCCTTGACCTGCTTCTCTGTGGTCGGCATCTCGCGGCTGCGAGCATACTCAGCCACGGCCTCCGCGCGCTCCAGCCGCTCGATCAGCGCGAGCATGTTCCAGTGGACGCCTTGCAGAATCCCCACGTAGCCAGTATCTGGGTCCGATCCCGCCAGCGCCACAGCCTTCAGGGCGGGGATGTCGATGGGGGCGGTCACGGTAGAGACTCCAGCATTGCCCTCAGCCTTCCACGAACGTAGTCCAGTGCAGCAGTTTGTGCGCTCTGTAGATTGTCT
>Ga0138256_10000100_pt1 | contig 99068 bp, 92 predicted proteins | sample KNB2016incub_MG_FD_105486 | JGI IMG/M metagenome (GOLD analysis project Ga0138256, IMG submission 105486) | Active sludge microbial communities from wastewater in Klosterneuburg, Austria - KNB2014incub_MG | ecosystem: Engineered > WWTP > Activated sludge > Unclassified | place: Austria... | reverse complement strand
TATGGGACTATAGCATTTATTATGGTAACCCTAATTCAGACTAATATTTATGCATTTTCATTTATTTAATTGTATATAATACATTTAATCCACAGAATACCTGAATTATCCACAAATTTGCGCTGAAATATCCACAACGTATCTAGAACGGAAGCGGGATATTCATTAATGTTCCACAGTATCCACAATTTTATCCACAAATGTATTGGTTTTAGTACATGAATAAAACGATACACGCTTGGTTTACATAATCACTTTTTCAATAATTTATCAATTTTTTTATGACAAAAAAGTAAATGGGACATGAGTCCCATTTTTTATACTTCTTTTATTTTATTTAATAACTTAGAATTTTTGCTCCCCAATTTTGAGATTTGGTACCGCATTTGTCAGAAGCGTGCCCACATGTCCCGCTTGTGCTGCGTAATAACCCGCACACCCAATCATCGCTGCGTTGTCCGTACAAAGTGAGATGGGCGGGTAATAAAGCTTGATGCCGCTTATCTGAGCCATCACTTCCCGCAAAGAACTATTGGCAGCAACGCCACCTGCCAGGACTAACGTGTCATAGCCTGTCTGTGTGAGCGCCTGCTCGGCCTTTAACTTTAACACCTGAACAACGGCATGTTGAAAACTTGCGCATACATCAGGTATATGGATGGCAATCTCTTTCATTTTACAGGAATTTAAATAGTTGAGAACTGCTGATTTAAGCCCACTAAAGCTGAAGTCAAGGCTGTCCTGTTCAAGCATCGCTTTTGGAAAGTCAATGGCCATTGGATTCCCCTCTTTAGCAAGCTTGTCGATGCGCGGTCCTCCTGGATAGCCCAGCCCCAACGTCCTTGCAATTTTGTCAAAAGCTTCGCCTGCCGCATCATCGCGTGTGCGGCCTATGATTTCAAAATCAGAGTAATCCTTTACCTTTACGAGGTGTGTATGGCCACCTGAAACAATCAGGCATACAAAGGGTGGCTTCAACTCTGGGTGTGCAATATAGTTCGCTGCGATATGCCCTTCAATATGATTCACTGGAATCAGTGGTTTTTCAAGCGCATAGGCCAGTGCTTTTGCAGTTGAAAGACCAACGAGCAACGCACCAACAAGCCCCGGTCCATAAGTGACCGCCACTTGATCGATGTCCCCAAACGTCATACCCGCATCACGTAGTGCATTTTCAATCACTTCAGATATCTTTTCAAGATGATTTCTCGATGCGATTTCTGGGACGACCCCACCGAATTTCTGATGGATTTCTATTTGCGTGTACACTTCATTTGAAAGAATGGTTCGACCATTTTCTAGGACGGCACATGCCGTCTCATCACACGAGGTCTCAATTGCCAGTGTTATGGTTTTATCTTTTATTACACTTTTATCGTTCATTGAAGTTCCTTCCACATCACTAGCGCATCTTCGTTAGTGTCTGTATAATATTTAGGGCGTTTGCCAACGCTGACAAATCCAAACTGTTCATAAAGGGCAATTGCGATATAGTTGCTTTCACGCACCTCTAAAGTCATATGATTAAAAGGCCGCTCTAATCCAAACTCAATTAAAGCACGGATGAGTACCTTGCTATAGCCTTTGCCTCTATATTCAATCGCAATTGCAATGTTGGTAATGTGAATTTCATCCACAATCAGCCACATGCCACCATAGCCAATGATAAAGTCATCGTCAAGTAAGACAATGTATTCAGCCAGGGTGTTTTCCATCATTTCATTGTGAAAAGCTGCTTTAGACCAAGGTGTTTTAAAAGATTGACCTTCAATTTCAAAAACACGATCGACATCATCAATGGTCATTTTTCTAGTCTTGAGCATATTAACGGTCCCTTTCTGCTTGAGACTTTCTCATATAATTCGCTTTGGCAAGATAGACTGTCGAAGCCGCATCCAAAGGTAAAGATGAAATGGCCAAGTTTGATGCCCTTGGTATGCCTTCTATCATTGTACCCAAAAGGAATCCCGTATGCTTTTCAAATAAATGTGGATAGGATGACGTTGCATCGCCAAGCAGCAGCATAGGCTCTCCAGGATATTTTTCCTCTAAATAAGTGAGGAGTTGTTCCAATGCTTCTACCCCTTCCTCAAGCGTAGAAAGTGTGCCATCATCCCACGAATACACGCCATAGTAAACCTCTTCACGTTTTGCATCAATGACAGGCACAATAAGCCCTTCATGATGTTTGGCACCACTGGCAATAAGAAACATACTTGGGAAAGTTACCACTGGCTTCTTGAAGGGTTGTGCAAACCCTTTAACCGTGGCAATGCCAATACGCACACCTGTAAAAGAACCTGGGCCTTCGCAGACGTAATAAGCGTCGATTTCCGATAATTTTGTCCCTGTCTGAGTGAGCAAATCATGGACAATGGGCATCAATTTTTGTGAGTGGGTCGTGGTATCATTTACAAAAATGTCCCCCACCAACGTTGTATCTTCAAAGAGTGCGGCACTTGCCGCCGTCGATGACGTATCTATGATTAGTGATTTCACTTAAATTCTCCCTCAAAATTTTGACCTTTATAAGTTAATACCCTTTTTCCATCTAAGGTTAACGTCATCGTAATCCAAAGACTATCTTTTGGAATCATATCCGCCACTTGATTGGCCCATTCCACAATACTGATGCCCTCACCGTAAAGAAACTCATCAAAACCGATCTCATACATCTCCTCCGACGCAAAGACACGGTATACATCAAAGTGATATAAATCAATAGGTGTACCGTTTAACACGCCGCTATATGTGTTCATGAGATTAAACGTCGGGCTCGTGACATACTCTTGAACGCCAAGCGCTTGACATAAAAACTGTGTAAACGTTGTTTTACCAGCCCCCAAATCACCGACTAAGCAAATGACTTGACCGCGCTTAATATGTTGAACGACCCAATTGGCAAAGCGTCGCGTATCGTCTAATTCTTTAAGTTCTATTTGCATATTTAACCCCTTGTTAATCTTACTTTCGTTTTATAACGGTAAATTTAAAATCTCACTTTATTGTATAACATCACTTATTGATAATCAAATAAAAAGACCTATCCCCATGCGTACTACGCACAGGAATAGGCCGATTTAAAACCCATTATCTTTTATAGACGACTATACCATCCACTAATGTGTAGGCGACAGTCGCTTGTAAATCGAAAGGATGGCCATTCCAGATAACTAGATCGGCATCTTTACCAGCTTGTATCGAACCGATACGGTCATCCACGCCCAGAATTTCTGCAGCATTGATGGAGATACACTTTAACGCTTCCATTTCTTCCAAACCGGCTTTGTGCGCAAGCGCTGCGCACATGGTCAAGTATTCCAGTGGTATAACCGGGCTATCCGTCATAATGGCGATTTTTACGCCTGCTTTATGCAAAATGGCAGGTGTATCAAATGTTTTTTGATTGAGTTCAAATTTAGATTTGTTGCCAAATGATGGGCCAACAATGGCAGGGTAGCCTTCTTTTGCCAATTGATCGGCAATTAAATGTCCTTCTGTACAGTGTTCAAGCGTCAGTAGCACATCAAATTCTTTAGCGATGCGAATCGATGTAAAGATGTCGTCCGCTCTGTGCGCATGCGCTTTGAGTGGGATTTCTTTATTGATGACAGGTAGCATCGCTTCAAGTTTCATATCATAAGTTGGCAACTTACTCGCATCACCCGCGGCTGCCACTTTCTTATCTCTATACTCCACCGTTTTAGCAAGCGTCTCTCTGAGTTTCGCAGCGGTCCCCATGCGGGTAGAGGGCATCATTTTTTTATCGTTATAGACCCGTTTAGGGTTCTCACCAAAAGCGCATTTCATCGCTAATGTTTCTTTTAAAATCATATCGTCGATTCGGTCGCCATGTAATTTGACCACTGAAAATACACCACCTATGACATTGGCACTACCTGGACCTGTTGCTGCTGTTGTGATGCCGCCTTTGATGGCGTTTTCAAAGGCTTCGTCTCTTGGATTGAGTGCGTCAATTGCGCGCATATGGGGTGTGATGGGATCGGTCATTTCATTGCCATCGGCCCCTTCAAAGCCAATGCCTTCTTCCCACATACCAATGTGGCAATGTGCATCAATAAAGCCTGGAAATACGTTCATACCCGCTGCATCGATAACCTGTGCATCAAGTGGTGCCACGCAGTCCGTGCCAACCTCTTTGATTTTACCGTCTTCAACTAAAATACACCCATTTTCAATAATTTCGCCTGCCATCGTGTAAACTTTGGCATTTTTGATCAATAACATGGTTGTCCCCCTAAAGCTTAATATTTCGTATCACTAAATAAATTATAGCACTTTTTATTTGCACGCGCACTAGGAAATTCCAGCAACCTCATGCTTTTATAATTGGTCTTTTAGGTGCTTCATTGTCAAGCCTATCTTGTTTCTAACGAGGTCTAAGCTCAGGATTTGAACTTTAACGGTGTCACCCACGGATAAAACCTGCATTGGGTGTTTGATAAAACGGTCGCAAATCTCTGATATGTGCACAAGGCCATCTTGCTTCACGCCAAGGTCGACAAATGCGCCAAAATCTACAACGTTTCTAACGGTGCCATGCATGATCATGCCCACTTGAAGGTCTTCCATTTTGAGTATATCGCTTCTAAATACAGGCTTTGGCATCCCCTCTCTCGGATCTCTACCCGGTTTTTTAATTTCATCGATAATATCTTTTAGCGTCATCACACCAATATCGAGCTGTTGAGACAATTTTTCAATGCCCACTTGATATTTTACAGAGTCAGGTTGATTGCCCATGACGCCAGAGGTGAGAATGACTTTATCAGAAATGTCTTTAACCGCGCCAGATTCAATATCTTGCGTCGTATACCCTAGCGTATCCAGCAGTCTTTTAGTCGCTTCATAGGCTTCTGGATGTACCGCTGTGTTATCAAGCGGGTTTGTGCCTTTAGGAATTCTTAAGAAGCCTACAGCTTGAACGTAAACTTTATCGCCAAGGCGCTTAACTTTTAAGAGTTCCTTGCGCGACTTGAATTTACCATTTTCATCGCGATACGCGACGATATTTTTCGCAAGTAGCGAAGAGATGCCTGAAACATAGCTTAACAGAGAGGGTGTCGCCGTATTAAGATCTACGCCAACACTGTTCACGCAATCCTCAACGACGTTTGTAAGCTGTTCTTCTAATCTTTTTTGATTGACGTCATGTTGGTATTGGCCAACGCCAATGCTCTTTGGATCAATTTTTACGAGCTCAGCAAGCGGATCTTGGAGCCTTCTACCAATAGAGATGGCCCCTCTAATGGAAACATCGATGTCTGGATATTCCTCCGTCGCAAGTTTAGATGCCGAATACACGGATGCACCCGCTTCACTGACGATGGTGTAGTAAACCTCTTCTTTGAGCGTGCTTATGAGTTCAGCGATAATCTGCTCGGTCTCACGTGATGCCGTGCCATTGCCTATGGATATAAGCGTCACTTGGTGTTTTTTTATGAGCGCCGTGAGGGTCACTTTTGCTTCTTCTACTTTGTTTTGTGGGGCATTTGGATAGATTGTTGCGTATTCAAGAAGTTTACCGGTTTCATCTAAAACGGCCAGCTTGCAGCCTGTACGGAAACTCGGGTCCACCGCTAAGACGCGCACGTCTTTGACAGGGGCAACAAGGAGAAGGGATTTGGTGTTTTTACCAAATATTTTAATGGCTTCTTCTTCTGCACGTTCTGTGAGCATACTGCGCACTTCGCGCTCGATAGATGGTGAAATAAGGCGTTTATAGCTGTCTTCAAGGGCAAGTATGAGCCAAGGCGTTGTCACTGCATTTGTATTTTTGATGACGGCTTTATGAAGCTGCTCAAGGATTAACGCGTCTGGCGTGTTCAGTTTAACTTTAAGCATTTTTTCGCTCTCGCCTCGATTAAGTGCTAGGATGCGGTGATTGGCCATTTTGATTACAGGCTCGGAATATTTATAGTACATTTCAAAGACGGAAGATTCCGTTTCGTTGGTTGCATTGGATTCGATAATACCTTGGGATAATGTCAACTTACGGATAAACGCACGGTTGTCTGGATCGTCAGATATACGCTCTGCCACGATGTCCATTGCGCCAGCGATGGCTTCTTCCGCCGTTTTCACATCCTTTTCAAGGTTGATATAACTTGCAGCAATGTCATTAAATGCGCCAGACGTCATTGTTTGCAGCCAAATAATGTCCGCAAGCGGCTCAAGCCCTCTTTCAATTGCCTTAGATGCACGTGTGCTTTTCTTTTGTTTGTAGGGTCTGTATAAATCCTCCACGGTCTGTAGCACCGTGGCTTTTTCAATAGCCGCTCTCAGTTCAGGTGTGAGCTTGCCTTGTTCATCGATGATACGCATCACTTCTTCTTTTCGGGACTGAAGGTTTCTAAGGTATTTGAGCCGATCGTCAAAATCCCTAAGCACCTCATCGCTGATGCCACCCGTTGCTTCTTTACGGTAACGTGCGATAAACGGAATGGTGTTGCCTTCATCAATTAGAGCAATGGTGGTTTCAACCTGTGAAATCTTCAGTGATAGTTCTTTTGCAAGCTGTGTCATGATCAGCTTTTTAAACGCTGCTGTATGGATCCCTGTGGCCGTTTCCCCCGTTGGTTCACTTTCTGAATTAATGGTCGGTTTTGTAATCATGTGCACTTGCCTCCTTTAAATAAGCATCGATGAACAGATCGATTTCGCCGTCCATGGCCGCTTGAATGTTGCCCATCTCTGCATTTGTACGGTGGTCTTTGACAAGATTATAGGGATGGAATACATATGAGCGAATTTGACTGCCCCATGTGATTTGTGAATAATCCCCTGCCAAATCTTCAATTTTATCTTTATGTTCGCGTTCTTTAAGTTCGATAAGTTTGGCCATGAGCATTTTCATAGCGGTTGCTTTATTGGATGTTTGCGACCGCTCATTTTGACACTGAACGACGACACCCGTTGGAATATGCGTAATCCGAACGGCCGAATCCGTCGTGTTGACGTGCTGACCACCGGCACCGCCTGAGCGATATGTGTCTACTTTTAAGTCTTCAGGATTGATATCGATTAAGACGGAATCATCTAGTTCGGGCATAACATCAACCGATGCAAACGACGTATGCCTTTTTCCTGATGAATCAAAGGGTGAAATTCTGACGATGCGATGCACGCCTTTTTCGGATTTTAGAAAACCATAAGCGTTAAGGCCTTCAAACAGCAAAGAGACACTTTTTATGCCCGCTTCTGTATCGTCTTGAAGGTCAAGTGTTTTGACTAAGTAGCCACGGCGTTCACCCCATCTTTTATACATACGCAGCAACATGGAAGCCCAGTCTTGCGCATCGGTACCGCCTGATCCTGCATGGATGGAAAGAATGGCGCTGTTTGCATCATAATCCCCTTTAAGTAATGTCTCTAAAACCACTTTTTCATAAACTTCTAGAATGGCATTATAAGTCGTCTCCACTTCAAGCTCAAATGAATCATCTGCGTCCATAAGCGCCATTTCAATTAAGCCTTCAAGCTCATCAATACGGCCGTACAAGTCATCATATTTCTCTAATTTGTTTTTTAGCGCCTTTTGAAATTTCAGCTTGGACTGTGCCGATTCGTTGTCGTTCCAAAAATCGGGTGCTGTCATGTCCATCTCAATTTCTTCAATTCTGTACCTTACGTTAGCAAGGTCAAAGTGACACCTCAAGCTCAGCGATTAACGCTTTTAGTTTTTTTACATCTCGGCCCAATCGTTCCAGTAAAATCATATTACACCTCTTCATTTAAGAAGGCCAGAGTTGAAAATCTCAATTCTGGCCTCATGTTTATTGTCATTGTCTGATCGATCGTCTGTCTGCCTTTAAAATTATTCGTCTAAATTCGCACCATGGCATTTTTTGTACTTCTTACCGCTACCACATGGACACGGTTCATTTCTGCCGACTTTTTTATCTGATTTTGCAGGTTTATTAGTCGTTGTACCATCACCTGTGCCAGATACATTGACAATTTTCGCCACCGATTTTCTTTCCGTTTCGGTTTGTATCGTCACGTGGAACATTGCTTTTACAGTCTCTTCTTGAATGTTTGTAATCATTTCATCAAACATATCAAAACCTTCCATCTTGTAAGCCATGACAGGGTCTTGCTGACCTATGGCACGAAGGCCAATACCTTGTTTCAGGTCGTCCATGGCATCGATGTGGTCGATCCAGTGATTGTCAACCACGCGAAGGAGTATGGTGCGTTCTACTTCCCGAATACGCTCTTCACCAATTTCAGCTTCTTTTAGTGCGTACACATTTTTAGCGACATCAAAGAGAATCTCTTTTAGCTCGGCCAAAGTCAACGCTTCTACCTTATCGATTTTGATTGAACCAGGTGGTAAGAAGATTGGGTGAAGGTGATTGTATAGCCCTTCTAAATCCCATTCTTCAGGGTATTTGTAACCTTCCGTATAAATCGGAATCGTATTGTCTATCACTTTTTCGATCATGGTCATAATGCTATCGCGAATGTCTTCACCATGAAGTACTTTATTTCTTTGACCGTAAATAATTTCACGTTGAAGGTTCATAACGTCGTCATATTGAAGCACGTGTTTACGTATCCCAAAGTTTCTACCTTCTACTTTTTTCTGTGCATTTTCTATGGACTTAGTCAAAAGCTTATTTTCAAGCTGCATATCTTCTTCAAAACCTAAAGTTTCAACGATTGATTTTGCACGGTCACTTACGAACATGCGCATCAAATCGTCTTCAAATGAAATATAAAACTGTGTCGAACCTGGATCGCCTTGACGACCCGCACGGCCTCTAAGCTGATTGTCAATCCGCCTTGATTCATGGCGCTCTGTACCAATGATGTGAAGACCACCCACTGATTTAACTTGCTGTGCTTCAGCATCTGTTACGATTTTATGCGCGGCATAAAGCGCATCATAAACCGGTTTTGCCTCAAGCACCAACGGATCATCCCCAATGATTGGGCTCGATACAGTGTTAACAAGGTGCTCCTCGTATCCTTTTTTAAGCATATCGCGTTTTGCTAAGAATTCAGGGTTACCGCCAAGGACAATATCCGTACCACGACCCGCCATGTTGGTGGCAATGGTTACAGAATTGAAACGGCCTGCTTGTGCAACGATTTCAGATTCTTTATCATGTTGCTTCGCATTGAGGACTTCGTGTTTGATGCCCATTTTTTTAAGAAGGCTGCTCAAATACTCAGACGTTTCAATGCTGATCGTACCAACCAATATCGGTTGACCTTTCGCATGACGCGCTTCAATATCTTTAATAGCCATGTCAAACTTGCCTTTAAGATTTTTGTAGATTGCGTCTTCTAAATCTATACGTGCAATGGGTTTGTTCGTTGGCACCATTACAACGTCCATGTTGTAGATGTGTCTAAATTCTTCTTCTTCCGTCTTTGCTGTACCCGTCATACCGGCGAGTTTTTTGTACATACGGAAGTAGTTTTGTAAAGTGATCGTCGCAAGTGTTTGCGACTCTTTTCTGACTTCAATGTTCTCTTTCGCTTCAATCGCTTGATGTAAGCCATTTGAATAGCGTCTACCATACATGAGTCGGCCAGTGAATTCATCGACAATGATAACTTCACCATCTTTTACGATATAATCCACATCGCGGCGCATTAAAAAGTTGGCGCGAATGGCCTGATTGATATGGTGTGAAATCTCTATATTTTGTGGATCACTTAAGTTTTCGATACCAAAATAGCGTTCTGCACGTGTCACGCCGTTTCTCGTTTCGCTGCCCTCTTCAACTTCACCAAATTTATCTGCCACCAAACCATCTGTAAGTGAAATGGATTTTGCTTTTTCATCAATTTTATAGTCCTCTTCCGCACGCAATGTTTTTGCGAAGATGTTCGCAATGCGGTAAAGGTCTGTGGATTTTGCACTTTCACCGGATATGATCAGCGGTGTTCTCGCCTCATCGACGAGGATACTGTCGACTTCGTCGACGATGGCATAGTTGAGCGGTCTTTGAACCAAGCGCTCTTGACGCATTACCATGTTGTCTCTCAAATAATCAAAGCCAAATTCGTTGTTTGTTCCGTAAGTGATGTCCGCAAGGTAGGCATTTCTGCGGTCCTCACCTTCAACACCATGCACGACACAGCCAACTGTGAGGCCCATAAATTCAAAAATCTTACCCATCCACTCTTTATCACGCGACGCCAGGTAATCATTGACCGTAACAATATGAACGCCTTCACCGCTCAGTGCATTTAAATACGCGGGCAGTGTTGCCACAAGCGTTTTACCTTCACCTGTTTTCATCTCTGAAATACGGCCTTGGTGCAGAACAATGCCGCCCATAAGCTGTACACGATATGCTCTAAGACCAAGTGCGCGTTTGCCTGCTTCTCTCGCCACAGCAAAACCATCCGGTAAAATAGCGTCAAGCGTTTCTCCCGCTGCTAAGCGACTTTTCAAAATCACAGTCTGTCCTTGAAGCTCATGGTCGGACATCGCCGCGTATTTACTTTCAAGTGCCTCAATCTGTTCAACCGTTTTTTCTAGTTTTTTAACTTCTTTCTCGTTAATATCTCCAAATAGCATTTTCAGTAAACTCATTCTTTATTGTCCTCGATTCGCAAATTTATGGTCGCCAATTGTCTTATCTTCTAAACTTCGTTTTATACGAGAAACGCACCATGGACCCTCTGCTTTTCACAGATGACAGCAGCATTTCATATTGAATAATCACAATAATGCCAAGCGAAATGATAAAATCACCAAGACTCAAGACTTTTTTAAGTGGGTAAAAATCGGGCAACGCTATGACCTTGCCGAGCAGTTTGCTGATGGGATGCGCACCTTCCATGGACATATAATTGACCACATAGCCATCCTTTAAGGATTCTATAAATGACGTGAAACCAAGTGCAGCCATTTTAATCGTATCAATGGGCATTTTAAAATCATTTAAACCCATAACCACTAAATTAAGTAAAACACCAACAAATAGAATTTTCATCCCTAACTTTTCAAAATTAAGCAATGCGATGATGGCACATAAGACCATTGCTATATATGGAAAAATCTGAAGGCTCCCAGAGGTGCTCTCCATAAGTCGCATTAAATAAGGGATTAAAAATAAGACAAAAGCTAGAATGCTTAAAGCCCAACCTCTAAAATGCACTTCAAAAAAATTGGATAGCCGACCGTTACGCGCAGCCCCAATGATGAGACCCACAATTATCGCTTCTATATACATAACGCACTCCTTCTCAGTTGTGGAATTTGAGATTAAAATCCAGATAACTTATTCTATCATAAAATAAATCGATTTTAAAGAACGCGCGTTACTCTTGATTATATCATCCGCAATTATCAATGTGGCAACGATTTTATGAACAAATTGATAACTTTGAGCGCCAATATTGTCGTGTTGCGTTATGGTGTTGTTTAATGGCATAGCGTTATGCCACGTTTGCATGACAAATTGTGAATAAACCACATGCCTTCTACACAATACGGCACGTTTAACCGTTAAATTACCAATTTATGCTAAACTCAATTTAATATAATGCCTGCCAAGCGAGGACCTGCGATGTTCAACTATAAAAAATTGAAAGAACTCAGAGAAGCACACGATATGACACAAAAAGAGGCAGCGAGGCGCTTAAATATTGAAGCGTCAACGCTCAGCAATTATGAGCGGGGCACACGTAAACCAACGCATGAGTTTCTCATGGCCTATTGTGAAATTTTTAATGTTCCGAAAGAGGCGCTTAACACACTATTTTATGATGCGCATATCAGCGATGGTTTGGATGCTTACGAAGCTACAAAGACGGATACACAGCCTTTTGTCATTTTAGACCCTGATAAATTAAAGACGCTTAACTACACTGAGCGATTAATGATCAAGGAATATGCCGAATATATTTATAGCAAACATATGAAAAATAGTAAAAAGCGCCGATAATCAAACCGCTTTACAAATAGTTAACTTTTTATAATTATTTTTACAAAACCAATTGACCGGTTTCAACGTGCGTGTTATAATCCATTTATAAATTGTAAATTTTTTCCATTAACCTAAAGGGGGAAAACACATGAATGCGCATCAAATCAAAAAAAGTGACAAAGAAACACAACACAAACGGACGTTGTATTGCAACATCTGTAGAGGCGAATTCGACGTCATTGATTTTAAAGATCATTGCATCTGTGAAGAATGCGTCACGTATATCAAAGCAAATTGCTAATCGTGTGATTGATTAAAGTGCTTTGATTTAAGAGAAAACTACATAGACACCTATTGATTTAATGACATTCAAAAAAGGAGACCCCTATGGGTCTCCTTTTAATTATATGTGTTATAAGTACGGTTCAATGATACCGAAATCGCCGTCTTTTCTTTTATAGACAACATTGATTTCTTCTGTATCGCCATTGAGGAACACAAAGAAGTCATGGCCCAATAGTTCCATTTGTAATACAGCTTCTTCAGGCATCATAGGTTTGATACCAAATCTTTTTGTTTTGACGATGGATTGCTCTTCATAAACTTCATTGGATTCAGGAAACGCTTCAAATCTTATAGAATCATTGGTATGAAATCTTTTTTCGATTTTAGTTTTATGTTTGCTCATTTGTTTCGCAATTTTATCGATGGCTTCATCAATGGATTGGTACATGTCTAATGAAACACCTTCTGCTCTAAAGAACGTACCGTTCTTAAGTGGGATGGTCACCTCCACGATGTGATTGTTCTTTTGAGTGCTAAAAGTAGCGTGTGCTTCGACATCACTTTTAAACAGTTTGTCGAACTTACCAAGTTTCTTCTCAACTTGATCTCTGATTGCTTCAGTAATTACTAGGTTTCTTCCAGTCACGATTACTTTCATAGGCTCAACTCCTTTATTATTAATACTCATTTTATACCCACAAGCATACGTACTAACCATGAAACTCTTAAAACACAACTATTTATTTATATTTCTATAAGCAGAATAAGTGCGCTCTTTGACTATTTGCCTCTTGCTACAGTGACACAGCAAATACTTGCACAACCGGCTTCATAAAGCGCACGCGCACAGGCATCAAGCGTTGTTCCCGTCGTATAAATATCGTCCACGAGCAGAATGCGTTTGTCTTTCAATAGGTGTTTCATATGCTTATCCACTATTATAGCATTCTCAAGCATCCTTTTTCTAGAGGCTTTATCTAATGTTTTAAGTTTTTTTGTAACACGTTGACGCACCAACAAATCTTTTGGGGGTGCCACGCCAAGTTGCTTGGACAGATGCTCTGCCAATACACCTGCTTGGTTGTAACCGCGGCTCGCACGTCTGAGAAAATGAACGGGTACTGGCACAATAGCGTCGAAAGCTTTTAGATCAGAATCTTTAGCCACCATCCGAGCAAGACATTCGCCGAAATAAACGGCTTGATAGATTTGACGTTTGTATTTAAGACCCATCAAACCCGTCTTAACACCGGCTTCATAATGTGTATACGCTCTGTGTTTATGAAAATAAGTAAACTTCTCCTGACATTCCTTACATCTATAAAAGTAATCCGCATGCTGTGCATAGGTAACTTCTATGGATCGGCCACATTTTTCACATAAATGGCCTTCGATCATCACCATTTGTTGGTTGCAAGTTTCACATATCGGCCTTTCCCATAGGGGTGGCAGCTCCGCTTCACAGAAATTACAGGTCAGATGCTTCGGCATAAAAAAATTTAATAGGCCATTAATCAAGTCAGTCATCATTTATCACCAAACACTTCCTTGTAATAAAGCAATCTCATTTTAAGTCCTGAATTGCGTTTCGCCTCATGCGTGCGTTTGATCATCTCAGAAAGGGCTCTTTTTTCACCTACGAGAACGAGCAGTTCACGCGCTCTTGTAATGGCAGTGTAAAGGATATTGCGGCTCATAAGCATTGGGGGGACAAATGCCATTGGCATAATGATCGCTTTAAATTCATTGCCCTGACTTTTATGGACGGTGATGGCGTACGCTAAAACAAGTTCGTCCACCGTTGGAAAGTCGTAAATAACCTCACGCTCTTGATCAAATAAAATCGTAACCGTGCGTTCGATTTCGTCAATTTCAGTGATGTAGCCAATATCGCCATTAAAGACCCCTTTGCCTTCTTCTGCGTATTTTGTCGTCCATTCTAAATTGTAGTTGTTTTTGATTTGCATAACCTTATCGCCTTCTCTAAAGCGTTTCTTACCGAAAATTTTCTCGACTTTTTTCTTGCTCGGTGGGTTAACCACGTTTTGCAGCATGTCGTTAAGGGCTTCCACGCCGACCCCTGACCCTTTAACAGGTGATAAAACCTGAATATCTTCCATGGGATTGAGGTTGTAATAATTTGGCAGACGTTCCATTACGAGATTTTTAATCTCATTAAGTATATCGTCGGCACGTCCTTTAGAAATAAAGAAAAAATCTTTATCGGCTTTATTAAGCATTGGCATTTCGCCTTTGTTGATCATATGTGCATTAACTGCAATCAAAGACGCTTCGCTTTGTCGATAAATTTCGGTGAGTCGACATGACGCGACCCAATCACTTTCTAATAAGTCTTTTAAAACACTTCCGGGTCCAACAGATGGCAATTGATCTGAATCGCCCACAAGGATGAGGTGCGTGCCTAGTTCAACCGCATCAAGCAGTCGATACATCAGTACGATATCCACCATAGAGATTTCATCGATAATCAAGACATCCGTTTTCAACGGGTTGTCCGCATTTTTTTGAAAGTTGCTTTCCCCTTGAAATTCAAGTAGCCTATGAATGGTTTTAGATTCACGTTGCGTCGTTTCCGTCATACGCTTAGCCGCTCTACCGGTCGGTGCTGCTAAAACGACTTTTTTATTCAGCGATTCATACGCCCCAATAATGGCGTTAATGATGGTTGTCTTTCCTGTTCCAGGCCCCCCTGTGATGACAAAAACGCCACTATGCAGTGAGGCTTCCACCGCTTCTTTTTGTCGATCGGCGAGCAAGATACCTCGGGTTTCTTCAAATTCTTTAATGAAGCCTACCGTATCTAAATATTTTGACTTAACTGAATGGGCCATCAACTGATAGATTTTGCCTGCCACTTGCTGCTCTGCATAAAATAAGCTTGGCAAATAGACAATGACTTTGTCTAAAAGTGTTTTATCATCGGTAATTTTTTCAACATGCAAAGTGCCTGAAACAGCCATACTGCTGATCTGAAGAATAACATCTTCCGATTTGACAGCCAACTCTTGTGTGGTTCTAAGAACGAGCAACGCTTGATCACAATACGTGTGACCATGTGACGCTTCTCGATTTAAGATAAAATTTATCCCCGAAGCAATTCGAAAGGGTGAATGAAAATCGACGCCCATTTTCATTGCGATTTGATCTGCCTGCTTAAAACCAACCCCAACAAGTTCATCGGCTAAGATGTATGGGTTGCCTTCGATGATAACGATACCTTCATGGCCAAATCTTTTGTAAATGCGCATCGCAAGATTAATTGAAAGACTTAAATTTTGAAAGTACATGATAAAATCTCTGAGCTCATATTGTTCTTTATACGACATGACGATTTGTTCAAGTTTTTTCGGCCCAATGCCCGCAATGGTTAACAGTTTTTCAGGATCCGTTTGTAAAACATCCAGTGCATCACGACCAAACGCATCCACCATTAGTTTCGCTGTCGTTTCGCCGATGCCTTTGATGATCCCCGACGCTAAATATTTGAACACATCTTCAACATCTGTTGGTTTGATATGTTCCACATAATCGACGTTGAGCTGCTCACCATAAAAAGCATGCGTATCTAGCCGCCCCACTACGCGCAGGCGATCGCCTTCCCTTATAAAAGGAATACAGCCTTTAATACTTATTAAATCATCGACCACATCCATTACGGCTATGACGTATCCGTTTTCTTCATTATAATAAATGATGTCCTGAACAACACCTTCATAAGTCAATTTGTCATTTTGATTGTCACGCATAGTGATCCCTCGATTATTAAGCTGATGGTCCTATTTTAACATAATTTTACAGTAAAAGACACGGCAAAAAGAGACAAAAAAAAGAAAGACACCTCGTGCCTTTCTTTCTAGAAAAGATTACTTACCAAATGCTTCAGCGCGTAAAATTTCAGCTTTGTCTGTTTTTTCCCATGGTAAATCGATGTCTGTTCTACCGAAGTGTCCATAAGCGGCTGTTTGTCTGTAGATTGGACGTCTAAGATCAAGATCTCTGATGATTGCACCTGGACGCAGGTCGAAGTGTTTTTCAACGAGGTCTTCGATTAAATCAACAGGTACTTTATTTGTGCCAAACGTTTCAACCAAGATAGAAACTGGATGTGCAACGCCAATTGCGTAAGCGAGTTCGAGTTCGCATTTTGTTGCAAGGCCTGCTGCTACGATATTTTTTGCGACATAACGCGCTGCGTAAGCTGCTGAACGGTCAACTTTTGTAGGGTCTTTGCCTGAAAAAGCACCGCCGCCATGTCTAGAATAGCCACCGTAAGTATCAACGATGATTTTACGGCCAGTAAGTCCTGCATCACCTTGAGGTCCGCCAATTACAAAACGGCCTGTTGGGTTGACGAGAATTCTTGTATCAATAAAAAGATCTGCTGGAATAATTGGCTTGATGACAAATTCGATTAAGTCTGCTTCGATTTGCTCTCTCTTAACTTTTGCACTATGTTGTGTTGATATAAGTACAGTATCAATTCTGCAAGGTCTGCCATTTTCATCGTATTCTACAGTCACTTGCGTTTTACCATCTGGTCTAAGGTATGACAATGTGCCATCTTTTCTAACATCAGAAAGTTTTTTTGCAAGTTTGTGTGCAAGTGAAATTGGAAGTGGCATAAGTTCTGGCGTTTCATCACATGCGAAACCAAACATGATGCCTTGGTCACCAGCACCGACAGCTTCAACATCGTCGTTCATAGAGCCATCTTTACTCTCAAGCGCTTGATCAACACCCATTGCGATATCGTCAGATTGTTTGTCAATTGCTACAAGTACGCCGCAAGTGTCACCGTCAAAACCGTATTTAGCTCTTGTATAGCCAATTTCTTTTATCGTTTGTCTTACAATACCTTGAATGTCTACGTAACATTCTGTTGTAATTTCACCTGCTATAAGCACCAACCCTGTTGTTACAGAGGTTTCACATGCAACGCGAGCATTTGGATCTTGAGCGAAGATCGCATCTAAAATAGAATCAGAGATTTGGTCACAGATCTTGTCTGGGTGACCTTCAGTTACAGACTCAGAAGTAAATAGTCTTTTTCTTGACATTTAATACACCTCCATTGATTTAGTGCTGCTAACGCAGCTGAATCCTTTTTCGTATTGATGATCCTAGGCATAAAAAAAACCTCTTCGCAAGAAGAGGGTATATTCTTACAACCTCATCTTCCAGGTATCCGTACTACCTGTAGGATTTAGCACCGTGTTAAATCGGTTGCTGGACTTCATAGGGCCTATTCCCTCCATCGCTCTTGATAAGGATTACTATTAAATTTACTTGACCATAATAGCATATCACATTCTAAAATACAATACCAACTTTATGAAAAAATTTTAATATGTTAGTGTGCTAAAAAATCGAAAATCGTTTGGTCAGAGCTATTGATATAATCAAAAAGAATTGGGTCATCCGTCTTAAGCTCACAAATGAATTGAAGGCTTTCCGAATACGTCTCATTCTTAACGAGGAATTGGTCAATCCGTTCAAGATTCTCCTTCGTCAGAGATGCAATCAAAAATTGACCGGCATGTGAAAAAAAGTACATCGCATAAATATCGCCATTGAGAAAATAAGGATTCTCCATAACATGTGCATTATCCGTATTGAATTCAATATAAAGCTGTCCTTGTGCATACTCTTGTTTCATCATTTCAGGGTTATTGTCAGCAAAACGTCGTTCAAAAAATGCATCTTTAAGTTGTGTGACAATCATGTATTCCGGTTTGTTGAGGTTAAATGCCGCTTCGATACTGCTAATCATAAGGTCTTCAACATGCGCAACGCTAGCGATTTTATGTGTTAGCGTATTGACTTTTAAATTGAAAATCACCAGCTTATATTTGTGTTCGAAATCAATCAAGGCTTCGGCACGGTACATTTTATCGTTCCGAATTCTTATGGAAATTTCATCTGTAAGCTTGCCTTCAGGTTCTTCTTCTAACAAATGACACGTGTTTTTTATCAGTGTATAAGGCTTATCAAAAAAAATCGATGTCTCCAGTTGCGTTAGATCATCCCAAAGCGTCATTGTGGACATCACATCACCACCAACGAGGCGCATAATCATATAATTGATCGCTTGTATATCCGTTTTAATCTTAGGATTGATTTTTTCCATGAGTGACAAAATCTCTAAAATCGATAAATCCTCTTGCCATGCTAGAAACATTTCAGAAATCACATCAAAATCCACATGTGCTTCTATACTGTTTGGGTCCACAGAAAAAGCGGTTTTAAGCAAATAAACCATTTCCCTAAAATCGATGGGTACAAAAGAACCACCTAGTCCACCCGTAACCGACAAAATTAAAGCTTCTAATTCTTTTAACGCCTGACCCGTCACATGGTAAAAACCATCGATGCCATAAACCTCATAGTCCAAATGGAAAATCTGAGCGATTTCTCGCTCAGCTTCATCTTGCCAGTATACGATGACACCAACGACACCCATGAGTCGCGTATTGGTGGCCTCAGCGCGCACAAATCTTAACTGAGTTGCTTTTAAAGGTTTCATCAAGACAATACCTTGTCGATCATTAATGTTTTAAAGTAATCCAATTTATTTTTTGCTTGGTTGGCATCTGCATCACAAATTGAGAAGTATATTTTGAGTTTTGGTTCTGTGCCTGAAGGCCTTAATACCATCCATGAATAGTCATCCAGATAGAATTTCAGGACATCCGATTCTGGTAGTCCCGTTTCATCATTTAGGTAATCAATTTTTTTGATGTAAGTAAACAAACCCTCTGAGTGATTTCTGAATTTTTCCAAAATAGCCATCATCACTGAATGCCCTTCTTTGCCCTCAAAACTCTTGGACACAGTTTCCTCGATATAAGTGCCATGGCGTTTGAAAATTGCTTCAAGAACATCACTCAGGGACATACCAAGTCCATTATAGTATTCAGCCATTTCTATCGCTAATAGTGTGCCCATCACGGCATCTTTGTCTCTGACGTGAGGCGCGAACAAATAGCCATAACTCTCTTCATATCCCATGACAAAATGGTCCGTATCGCGTTCGATTTGTTCGCCTATAAATTTAAAACCGGTCAATGTCTGCTTTAATGAGACACCAAAGTAATCCGCTTGTGCTTTCGCAAGGTCTGAAGAGACAATGGTGTTAACAATATAATGTTGTTTGGTTAATCCTTTTTTTGAAGACAATATATATTCTAAGAAGAGCGTGCCTATTTGATTGCCATTTAAAGCTTTATAGCGGTTGCCATCTTTAATCATTAATCCAATGCGGTCACAGTCAGGATCCGTTGCAATTAAAAGGTCTGCATCAAATTTATGCGCCACTTTTAAAGCGACTTCAAACGCCTCAATCGATTCAGGATTCGGTTGTTTACAAGTTGGAAATTCTCCATCTGGCGCCATCTGATCTTCTACTGGAATCATATTCGAAAAAGACATTTCCTTGAGAACTCTAGAGATCGTATGGCCGCCTGTCCCATGTAGGGGTGTATAAACGACTTTAAGTACCGCGCTTTTTAGTAGTTCTGGTCTAATGGAAACTTTTTTAACCATTTCAACATAGGGATAATCCACTTCTTCGCTAATTAATTTCATGCGTTTGGCTTGAACCGCTTCTTTTCTACCCATGATTTTAACCATTGAAAAATCTGTAATCAAATTGACATGCGCAACCAGTGCATCTGCAAGATGTGGCACAAGTTGACAACCTGTTTCATCGTAAACTTTATACCCATTATATTCGGGCGGGTTGTGACTCGCTGTGACCATAACACCACCCATACAGCCAAGGTTTCTAACGGCAAACGACAATTCAGGTGTCGTTCTTACTTCATCAAAAACATACGCTGTAATTCCATTTGCCGCAAATACGCGCGCCGTTTCAATGGCAAATTCATGAGACATCCTTCGAGAATCATACGCGATGACAATTGAATGATCCGTCGTACCCTTTAGGGTCTTTGAGCGCTCAAGAAGAAAATTGGCGAAGCCTTGCGTCGCTTTCCTAATAATATAATTATTAATTCTATTTCTACCCGCGCCAATAATGCCTCTCATCCCCGCTGTTCCGAATTCCAAATCTCTATAAAAGCGGTCTTCAATTTCGGCCGTTTTTCCCTTTAGTGCTTCCAACTCCGCTCTAAATGCCTCATCAAAATACGGATTATTTAACCATTCAGAGTAATACGATTGAGCGTTCATCAAACTTTCTCCTTTCATGCCTTTCAGCAAACCGTTAACTTTTATAATTTTACCATAGATAAGTCGCTATTTCCAGTATCTCCAATTCCCTGCATTATTGTAAAGTACATATGTGTCAAGAGTTCCGCCTTCATCTTATTCGGTAACAAAAGTGCACTTTTGTTTGGCAGTGCGGTTATGATGCGATTGATTACCTCATCTTGTATCCCTTTGTACTGCTCTATTTGAGAAAAATAATATCGATTAACTTTTCTCACTAACGTGGCATAATCCATGATTTCATATCGATCTATACCCGCTTGTTCCGCCATAAACTCAAAATATCTTAAGATAAGTGTGCCATACGTACTCCCTTGATCCACTTTAAGCAAATCGCCAAGTAAGGGCAAAAAATCTTCAAAAAGACAGCGATAGGAAGCTTTTTTAGCCCCCATTATACGTGCAATGCTCTGTAATGAGTCTTCTGAAATACTGAGTAACTTATTTAAGATCACTGTGTCCTCAATTAAATTGGTAATATAATACTTTGTTCCATAAAGGCCTTTCATAACCCGCATCGCATCGAAGTAGCCCATCTGAATATTCTGCTTAGCGCGCGCTGGGTCTATCTCAAGCATTTTTCCCAAATCATCTGACGGGATAATATAAGTTACTTTTGATTGGTCTTTATTCTTAATTCTTCTAACTCTACCAATGGCATTCACACGAATTGCAATGACTTCATCACACCCGCGTTCGAGAAGCATATTTATAGGCAAATTGTCAACAAATGCACCATCCACCATCTTCTTATCATCCACTTTTTCGTCTTTAAAGACGGGTAGATTGGCTGAAGCGAAAATATAATCGTGTAATTTACCCTCCGGTATCGCATCAATGAACAACTCAACGGGCTTAAAATCGCTGAGCGAAAGCGATACAAGACCAAAATCAATGGGTGCGTGTCTAAGTGTTTCTTCATCTAGCAACTCTTTAAGTTTTGTCTTAAACGGTGTCATATCCAAACCACCATTTTTGATCGTTTCTGAAATGAAAGCTTTCATTTTACTTTGATCAAATTTTAAATCAAAATTCATAATACTCGTGAAAAGACTTTCATCAACTTTAATCATGTCCGTCACACCCATCGAAAGCCATACTTCTTCTAACAACTCCAAGTTGCCAGATGCAACGATCGCACCATTAACAGCGCCAATCGACGTACCTGTTATGGCTTGAAAGTCTAACCCAAGTTCTTTAAATGCTTTAAATGCCCCTACATGGTAAGCGCCTTTTGCGCCGCCACCTTCAAGTGCGATGCCTCTCATTTATGCCTCCTTGCTTCGCAAGATAATACCAATACCTGAATGATTTAACCCTTAAAATTTCAGTATTTATAATTGTTAAATTCTAAACTATCAGCTATTCCTATCGCTATAACGCTTGATTTTTCAATGCTTTCATTGACTTAGTCAAGTCGACTGTGTTATATTTTAAGTGGTTAAATACCATACCCTTTATTAATTTCAATTTCCTCATCTTTGGAATGACCGTTTGTTCGTGTCATTCCGCTTTTTTTGTCCATTTTTTGAAAAAAGAGTCAATCGCGATGCATACACATTCGATTGACTCTTTATTTGTAAGTTCGTTTGAAATTGGCTTATAAATATTTCTTTTTGGATGAGGTCATCATACTTTTTTCTAAAATATCAATGTGTTCAAGACTCATTCCTGTGCCTTTTGCAACACAACTTACAGCATCATCTGCAATATAAGTCGGTATGCCTGTGCGTTTTTCAATGAGTTTACTGAGACCGTAAAGCAAAGAACCACCACCGGTCATTACAATACCTCTCGAACTAATATCCGAAGCCAGTTCTGGTGGCGTTTTTTCAAGTACGAAATGCACCGCATCTGCCACAGAATTGACCACTTCTTGAAGCGCTTCAAGCATTTCATCACTTGAAACAGATATATTTTTAGGCAAACCAGTAATTAAGTCTCTGCCTCGACAGTCCATTTTAACTGCCTTAGTTCTTGGGTACGCAGTACCAATATTGATTTTAAGTTCTTCAGCAGTACGTTCACCAATCAATAAATTATGTTTTTTTCTCATGTATTTGAGAATCGATTCGTCAAATTTGTCACCAGCGACTTTAATCGATGTGCTTACAACAATGCCACCAAGTGAAATGACAGCGATGTCCGATGTGCCACCACCAATATCAATGATCATATTGCCATCTGGTTTTGTGATGTCCAAACCTGCGCCAATAGCAGCTGCAATCGGTTCTTCAATCAAAAATGTTTTTCCGCCGCCCGCTTCCATGGTCGCATCAAGAACCGCACGCTTTTCAACTTCTGTAACACCACTTGGCACACATATAATAATTTTGGGTCTGAAGAGTCTTCTCTTACCACAAGTTTTATTAATAAAATATCTGAGCATTCTTTCTGTCACATCGTAATCAGAAATAACGCCATCTTTAAGGGGTCTAATCGCTATAATATTGCCAGGCGTTCTTCCCAACATTTTTCGAGCTTCATTGCCTACAGCAAGCACTCGGTCTGTATTTTTATCAATTGCAACAACAGAAGGTTCTCTGAGGACAATCCCTTTTCCTTTTATGTACACCAGCACACTGGCTGTACCTAGATCTATTCCAATCTCTGTGCCTAAACCAAACATCGCAGTCCACCTTCCAATACGTTTTTATGCCTCTACTCTTCGAATTTTTGCACCTAGGCTCACTAAATCTTTTTCAATTTGTGGATAGCCGCGGTCGATATGATATATTTCGTCGACCTCAGTAATGCCTTCGGCAATTAAACCCGAAAGGACTAACGCTGCACCTGCTCTTAAATCGGTGGCTTTTACTTGTGCGCCCTGGAGCTCTTTAACCCCTTGAATAACGGCGCTGTGACCTTCAATTTTAATGTTTGCTCCCATACGGTTGATTTCCGAAACATGTCTAAATCTATTTTCAAAAACGGTTTCTGTGATGACACTAGTGCCCTCTGATACTGCGAGAAGCGCCATAAACTGGGCTTGCACATCTGTAGGAAACCCCGGGTAAGGCAAAGTGGTTAAGTCGACCGCCTTAAGTGGCCCTGTCGTATAGACACGGATTCTATCATCATCGTCTTCTACAGTAACGCCCATCTCTCTAAGTTTCGCAGTAACTGGCTTAACGTGGCTTGAAACGACATTTTCGATGGTAATATCACCTTTAGTTAGTGCCGCTGCAACCATATACGTGGCCGCTATAATACGATCAGGAATCGTTTGATGACGCGTGCCACCCAATTGTTTAACGCCCATGATTCGAATGGTATCGGTACCCGCACCTTTTACATTGGCGCCCATTTCATTGAGAAAATTGGCTAAATCTGTGATCTCAGGTTCTTTAGCTGCATTTTGTATCAAGGTTTGTCCTTTAGCCATCGTCGCAGCCATCATAATATTTTCAGTGGCACCGACACTTGGAAAATCTAGATAGATTTCGGTGCCCACAAGACCATGATCTGCTTTTGCTTCTATATAACCGTGACCTAATGTCACTTCAGCACCTAGTGCTTGGAAACCTTTTAAATGAAGGTCTATGGGTCTTGCGCCAATTGCACAACCACCTGGCATGGAGACTTTTGCAATCCCTTTTTTTGCAAGCAATGGTCCCATTACTAAAAATGAAGCTCTCATTTTTTGAATCAATTCATAGGGTGCTTCACACTTAAGATCCACAGCTGGATGAATCATGACCACTTCTTTTTCTCGATCATATTCTGTCGTCATACCTAAAGCTTCTAACAAAGTAATCATAACTTCCACATCTATCAAACCTGGTACACTTTCTATCGTACATGTTTCATTACCAAGTATAGATGCCGCCATGAGCTTAAGTACTGAATTTTTAGCGCCTTTTATTTTTACAGACCCTATTAAAGGTCCACTTTTCTCAACGAGTAGCTTAGCCAAATTCGTCCTCCATTCCGCATTCAAAACAATTAGTTTCTTCTATATAAAGTGATTTCATATTTTCTAACTCAATTCAGTAAACCAGTTAAAACTGGCCATAGTCATTTATTATTATATAGAAAAAAGAAGGTACTATCTATACCTTTTTGTTTTTTTTTGAAATTTATTTGATTTATGAGGCAAAAAATCAAAAAATAGTGCAAAATCGCTAGATTAAGCGTTTTGCACTATTTGAATGAAAGTTTCGTCTATTTTCGAATTTCTCTCAATTTGATTCTGTTGATCGCTTTTTCTAAGGCCACTTTCGCCCTAATAACATCGATCCCTTTTTCATGACCAGATTGAATGCGATTTTCGGCTCTCGCTTTTGCTTCAAGCGCACGTTCCATATCAATTTCTTCAACCCATTCAGCTGAATCAACGACTACGGTTACTTTATCATCATTCACTGTTAAAAAACCAGCTGCGCATGCCGCCCACTTAAAAGATTTATCATCTTGTCTAACGCGCATGCTCCCGATTCGAAGTGGTGCAACTAGAGGTTCATGGTCATATAAAATTCCAATATCACCTTCAGTCGTTCTAAGAATCACCATATCCGTTTCACCTTCAAAAAAATGACAGTCCGGCGTGACGACTTCTAGCTTGAATTTATTGCCCATTAAATCACCTCCTACTCAGCTTTGCTTGCTTTATACTTTTCAACCACATCTTCAATACTGCCACAGAACAAGAAATATTGTTCCGGAATATCATCGTGTAAGCCATCAAGAATTTCTCTAAAACTTCTAACCGTTTCCTTGACTGGTACATAAACGCCTTTGAAACCTGTAAATTGCTCAGCAACATTGAAAGGTTGTGATAAAAATCTTTGTATTTTTCTTGCACGGCTTACGACAAGTTTGTCGACGTCAGATAATTCATCCATGCCTAAAATAGCAATAATATCTTGAAGTTCATTATATCTTTGTAGGATTTCTTGAACACCACGTGCAACGGAGTAATGCTCTTGACCAACGACATCTGGCGTCAAAATTCTTGAAGTTGAATCCAGTGGATCAACGGCTGGGTAGATACCAAGCTCAGAAATCTTTCTCGACAATACCGTCGTCGCATCAAGATGCGAGAATGTCGTCGCTGGCGCTGGATCCGTAAGGTCATCCGCCGGTACATAAACCGCTTGAACTGAAGTAATCGAACCTTTAGTCGTTGATGTGATACGCTCTTGAAGCATACCCATATCCGTAGCTAGTGTTGGCTGATAACCAACGGCACTTGGCATACGACCAAGTAACGCTGAAACCTCCGAGCCAGCTTGTGTAAATCTAAAGATGTTATCGATGAACAACAGAACGTCTTTACCTTCTTGATCACGGAAATATTCTGCCATGGTAAGTCCAGTAAGTGCAACACGCATCCTTGCACCTGGTGGCTCATTCATTTGACCAAATACGAGCGTCGTCTTATCGATAACGCCTGATTCCTTCATTTCATGATAAAGGTCGTTGCCTTCTCTAGTACGCTCGCCAACGCCAGCAAATACTGATAGACCACCGTGATTTGTTGCGATGTTGTTGATAAGTTCTTGAATGATTACCGTTTTACCGACGCCTGCACCACCGAACAAACCGATTTTACCACCTTTTGCGTAAGGGGCAATAAGGTCGACGACTTTAATACCCGTTTCGAGCATTTCTGAACTTGTTCCCTGTTCAGAAAATACTGGTGCTGGTCTGTGAATCGGCCAAAATTCTGCCTGTGACTTTTCTATTTGACCTTGTTCGTCAATTGTTTCACCAAGTACGTTGATGAGTCTTCCAAGTGTCGCTTTTCCAACTGGAACGGTTATAGGTGCACCTGTAGATACTGCATCGATTCCTCTAATTAGACCGTCTGTAGAACTCATAGAAACAGCTCTTACAGTATTGCCACCAAGGTGTTGCAATACTTCAGCAACAACATGGATGTCTTTATAATCGATTTTTACAGCATCATAAATATTAGGAAGCTGGTCCGCTTCATATCTAATATCGAGTACAGGTCCTATGATTTGAACGATTTTACCAATCGCTTGATCCATACTCTTCCACTTCCTTTCAAACATTATTTTAGTGCTTCAGCGCCACCAACAATTTCAGAAATTTCTTGAGTTATTGCGGCTTGCCTTGCTCTGTTGTAATAAAGTGTTAAATCTTCAATTATTTCTTCGGCATTATCCGAAGCACTTTCCATTGCAAGTCTTCTAGCTGCTTGTTCCGATGCAGAAGATTCAATCAATCCCCCAAAAATGGTGCTTTCAACGTACTTAGGAATGATAACTCTAAGCACTTCTTCAGCAGATGGTTCGTAATTGACGATTTCTGTTTTGGTGTCATCTGAGCGTTCAGGTCTTTCAATTGGTAACAATTGAAGATCTGTTGCCGTTTGAGTCATCGTACTTATAAAACGCGTGTACACAAAATGGATCGAATCGACTTCGCCGGTTTCAAGTAGTGTCATCGCTGCACGGGCTACTTGAGTAGCGTGATTAAATTCAGGTTTTTCAGAAATATATAAAAAACTGTCGATGACGTTATATCCCATTTGTTTCAAAAGATCAAAAGATTTTTTTCCGACGGCAATAAATTTTGGATTGTCGTAAGTTCGAGCGGTTTCAAGTGCTTTCTTTATCGCGTTGATATTGTATCCGCCGCATAGTCCTCGATCGGAAGTCACAACGATATAAAGTGGCTTTTTGCTAACTTCACTTGTAACAAATTTGCTTTTGATGCTTTTATCGCTACTCAAAATGTCGTGAATAGCCGTTTGAATCGTATCAAAATACGGTTTCGTAATGTCCATACGATCTCTTGCGCGCTTTAACTTTGCAGTAGAAACTAACTCAAAGGCTTTGGTGATTTGCATGGTGCTGTTGACACTTCGTATTTTGCGTTTGATATCGCGTGTACTACTTGCCATGTTATCCCTCCTATAAGGAAGCTTACTCTACTACAAAGCTTGCTTTGAATTCAGTAATCGCCTTTTTAAGTTTATCTTCATTTTCAGAAGTCATTTCGCCAAGTTCTGCTATGCTGCTACCGATTTCAGGGTAGTTTAAGGCCAAGAAATCAAGCAATGCCACTTCAAATTTTGGAATGTCTTTTGTCTCGACATCCGTCATGCTTTTATTGACGATGGCATAGATTACCATAACTTGTTGCTCAACAGGTACCGGCTTGTATTGTGGTTGTTTAAGAATTTGCATCAGTCTTTCTCCGTGAGCAAGGGTTGCTTTTGTCTCTTTATCAAGCTCTGAGCCGAACTGAGCAAATGCTGCAAGTTCACGATACTGTGCCAATTCAAGTTTGATTTTAGAAGCAACTTTCTTCATTGCTTTTATCTGAGCAGCACCACCAACACGCGATACAGAAATACCTGCATTTACGGCTGGTCTATGTCCAGAGAAGAACAACTCCGATTCAAGATAGATTTGGCCATCTGTTATCGAGATAACGTTCGTTGGAATATAAGCAGAAACGTCGCCTGCCTGTGTTTCAATAATTGGAAGTGCCGTTATTGAACCGCCTCCAAGTTTATCGCTTAATTTTGCCGCACGCTCAAGCAATCTACTATGCAAATAGAATACATCGCCTGGGTACGCTTCACGACCTGGCGGTCTTCTCAATAGCAAGGACATGGCACGGTAGGCAACGGCGTGTTTGGAGAGATCATCATAAACGATGAGAACGTGCTTGCCTTCGTACATAAGTTCTTCTGCAATTGTTACACCTGCATAAGGGGCAATGTATTGAAGTGGCGCTGGATCCGCTGCTGTTGCAGATACGATACACGTATAATCCATTGCACCATGGTCTTCTAATTGCTTCACGATTTGAGCTACCGTTGAATTTTTTTGTCCAATGGCAACATAGATACAATAAACGTCTGTATTTTTTTGATTGATAATCGTATCAATTGCAACGGCTGTTTTTCCAGTTTGTCTATCGCCAATGATGAGTTCGCGTTGACCTCGACCGATAGGAATCATTGAGTCAATAGACTTAATGCCTGTTTGCAAGGGTTGATTTACTGATTTTCTATCGATAACACCTGTTGCTTTTGCTTCGATCGGTCTAAATTTTGACGTCGAAATGGGGCCTTTACCATCAAGTGGTTGACCGAGTGAATTGACGACGCGACCAAACATTTCTATACCGACTGGGACTTCAACGACGCGCTCAGTACGTTTAACTAAGTCGCCTTCTTTAATTTTTTCATCAGAGCCAAATAAAACAACACCAGCGCTATCTTCTTCCAAGTTGAGTACCATACCATATACTTCATGTGGGAACTCAAGAAGTTCCCCAGACATACAGTTTTGAAGACCATGGACTCTTGCTATACCATCGCCAACTTGAAGGACAGTACCAGTATCCTCTACTTGAAGCTTAGACTCATATTTTTTAATCTGTGCTTTTATCACAGAACTAATTTCTTCTGGTCTTAGATTCATGTCTAACACACTCCTACTTAAATAATTATTTGAGTTAAACCTTCGAGCATACCTTCAAGCTTAAACTTAACGGAACCATCTATAATGCGATCGCCCATTTGAATTGAAATCCCTCCCAAAAGTGCAGGATTGATTTGATTGCTTATAAGTACATGTTTACCCGTCAATTTGGTGAGATTATCTTTTAAAGCGTTAAGCTGTTCTTCAGTAAGTGGAATCACTGAATCTACAATTGCTTTGACGATATTTTTATGATCATCTACACGTCTATCAAAGTCTTTTTTGATCGCCAGAATGTCCGTACCTCTTTTCTTGTCAATGATTATTTTCAAGAAATTGAGCAATGACACCGAAACGTGATTTTCAAAAGTTTCACTAATCACTGTTTTTTTATCGGAATCTCCAATCTTTGGCGTACAAATGATTTCGTTAAACGCAGGATAATCGATTAAAGTTTGTGCTACAAATTCAAACTCCCTTTGAATATCATCTAAGCGACCTTCTTCAATTGCGACATCAAATATCGCTTCCGAATAGGTTTTGCTTACTAATTCTGCCATTGCGTCTCACCTACTTCACTTATGAACTTATTAATAAGTTCTTTGTGATCCGCTTCATTTAAGTCTTTTTCTACGACTTTTGAAGCCGCAAGTATTGCAAGCTCAGAAATCTGACCTTTCAACTCATTAACCGCTTTAACCCGTTCTCTTTCAAGCTCTCTGTGTGCGTTGTTTTTCATCGTTTCAATTTCTGCTTCCGCTGTTTTTACGATTTCAAAAGCTCTATTTTCAGCACGTAGTGTGTGTTTCTTAACAACGTCCTTACCTTCGTTTTCAGCTGATGCAAGTTTCGCTTCATATTCAGCTTTCAAAACTTTCGCTTCATCATCCAAGTTTTTTGCATCTTGAATTTGTTTTTTGATTTCGTTTTCACGCTTTTGCATAAAAGATGTTATTGGCCCAAAAAGAAACTTTCTGAGAATCAAATATAGGATGAATGTATTGACCAGCTGGAATAAAAAGGTCCAGTTCAGTTCCACAAGCCCGAGTCTCAAGCTCGCAGTTACTATATCCATACTCATGTAATACCTCCTGTATTATCCTATAGAATTAGAGCAATTTTACCAATGGATTTGCGAATAATAAAATTAATGCAATAACGAGGCCGTAAATACCTGTTGTCTCGGCAACAGCTGCACCAAGAAGCATTGTTCTAACGATATCGCCTTGTGATTCAGGTTGTCTACCAACAGCTTCAGCACCTTTACCCGCAGCATAACCTTGACCGATACCAGGTCCAACGCCGGCGATCATAGCAAGACCTGCGCCAATTGCTGAACATGCTAAAACGAGTGCTTTTCCAGTAATTAATGTTTCCATAAGATAATCCTCCCTTAAAATGAATCCTAATTTGTTTGCTGCAAAAACCTATAATTTTAATAACGGATTTGCAAATAATAACACAAGTGCGATTACGAGGGCATATATACCCGTCGTTTGAGCGACTGCTTGTCCGACAAGCATTGTTCTAATAATTTGTGTCTGCATTTTGGGTCTTTTGCCAACTGCTTCAGTTCCTTTTCCAGCTGCATAGCCTTGACCAATACCTGGTCCAATGCCTGCAATCATCGCGATGCCTGCACCAATTGCCGACGCCATTATAATGAGTGCATTGCCTTCTAAGTCTATGAGCGGATTACCAAAAAGCATGATGAGTGCTACGACGAGCGCTAGGATGCCCGAGGTTTCAGCAACCGCTGCACCGAGCAACATCGTCATTGTTGTTTCGCGTAGTGCTTTAGGATTTCTTGACACAGCTTCTGCACCTTTACCGGCTGCATAACCTTGTCCAATCCCTGGCCCTATACCTGCAATCATCGCAAATCCAACACCAATTGCCGTTGCTGATAGAACAATAGCTTTAGGTTCGAAACTCATCAACCAATTTAAAAAGTCGACGATAAAATTGCTATTTTCCATGAGTTCACCCCTTTAAAGTGTATCTTATTCCATTGCGCCTGAAATAAATACCATAGATAACATTGTAAAGATAAAAGATTGAAGCAATCCTGCGAATAAATCGAAATAGATATGAAGTACTGCAGGTGCACCTGCTTGGAACAATGGTATTGCCAAACCAAATAATGCATTTGTTAAACCGCCCAAAGCGCCATATAAAAGCGACATGATAATAACACCCGCGGTTATATTGCCGAATAAACGGAAGCCTAACGAAATTGGGTTCGCAATTTCGCCGATGACATTAAGTGGTAATAACAATGGCATCGGTTGTAAAAATCCCTTTGTATAATTACCAATACCTTTACTTTTCAAGCCAAAGAATTGGGTAAAAACAAAAGTTGTAATCGACAAACTCATGGTCGTATTAAGGTCTGCGGTTGGTGGTCTAAAACCTAAAAGTCCCATTAGGTTAGACACGCCAATCAGGATCAATAATGTGCCGATGTAAGGTGCCCATTTGTAATTGTGCTCGCCCATTGTTTGTTTCGTCAAGTTATTGATGGTAGATACAATTGTTTCAACGACAAGTTGTAAGCCTTTTGCCTCTTTCTTGAGGTTTCTCGTTGCCATAAATGAAAACATGAAAATCACAAAAATAATTAACCATGTTACGGTTACGGTTTCAGTAACAGGTATATTGCCGATGTGAAACGCAATGCGTGGTCCAAAACCTTCACTGCCCACTAGATTCATCCTCCTTTCTTCTAAAAATATTTCTGAAGTAATGCTTATCATTCAGTAAATTGGTTACTAAAATGATGATTTTGATGATGAAAAGACCTATTATGGTTCCAACAATATTTATATAAGGTGCTACGATGGAGACATAAATAACCACCGCTGTCACAATATAACGGATAAAGTACTTGGTGACTGTGAAACTTTGGGCTTTGTCCTGAGGCATTGTGATCGCACGACTGAGTGTATTGGCAAGCTCAATAAAATTTAAAGCGCTTATGGCCGACCCAAATATGATTCCTAAAATAAAAGGAAATGGTTGACTAAAGGTTACATAACTAATGCCAATTAATATCAAAACCACGATTACAAGTTTTTTAATTACGGCAAACTGTATTTGTTTTAGTGTTTGCATCGATACCGCCTTTGAATTTCTCATGCTAATAATTATACCATTAATAAAAGAAATTGATAATTGTTCTTTTATGTTTTTGACAGCAAAATGTTTGCAATTGTTTGAATTATCAGAATATTCAAACTAAAATGAGGCTTTTTATTTATCCTCATCCGATTTGTCATCTTGCGTCTTTTTAGTATATTTATTCACATAACTGGATGGGGTTTCACTATCCGTATATTCTTTACTTTTTTGGATGGATAAAACATATAGGTTGCGAAATGATGAGCCAACGCCCAAAAGAATAAATATGATTAGAAAAATGCCATTTGTCTTCATGAACCGGTCTAAAAACGCACCAATTACAACACCGCCAATGATTGGAACAATCATCATGATGCCCACTTGGGAAATCAAAGCTAAATTTTGTAGAATGCCATTTCTATTTTTGTTCTTACCAGACAAATTTCTCACCTCATAATTTTGACAATAATTAAACAATCTATTAATTATATCATAAACTTAACAATTCGCACCCTAATTAATAATTTTATTTTTTTCATGCCATTTTAAAATAGCAGCCACTATTCTTTCGGACGCATGGCCGTCTCCATAAGGGTTCGTTGCTTCAGCCATTTTTTGATAAGCTGCCGCATCCGAAATTAACTTAGAAGTTGTTTCATAGATTTTATCCTCATTAACACCAGCGATTACAACCGTTCCAGCTTCAACCGCTTCAGGTCTTTCCGTTTCACTTCTGAGCACGACAACCGGTTTACCTAAAGCAGGCGCTTCTTCTTGTATGCCACCAGAATCCGTCATAATTAAGTAACAACGGCTTTGTAGGTTTGCAAAAGCTTCGTATTCAAGGGGTTCAATCATATGAATTCTAGGATGTTGCGCCAAATGTTTGTCTGCGATCATTCGAATGGCTGGGTTCATATGCACAGGAAAAATCAATTCGACATCTTCGTACGCCTCAACGATACGACGCACAGCCCCAAAGATATTCTCCATAGGTTCACCTAGATTCTCACGTCGATGCGCCGTCAATAAAATAACTTTTTTTGAACTGAAATCAATTTTGTTGAGTCGATTGTCTTCAAATGTATAATTGGCATTAATGACAGACATAAGGGCATCAATTACAGTATTGCCCGTTTTGACAATGGCCTCTGACTTTACGCCTTCATGTATAAGATTGTTCACATTGCCCTCAGTTGCAGCGAAATGAATCTCTGCAATACGCGAAGTCAAAACGCGGTTCATTTCTTCTGGATATGGGCTATAAACATTGCCACTTCTAAGTCCAGCTTCAACATGCCCAACTGGTATTTGTTGGTAAAAAGCAGCAAGGCCCCCAGTAAACGTCGTTGACGTGTCACCGTGCACCAGAACAATATCCGGTTTTTCATATTTAAGCACTTCTTCAACGCCCAGTAAAACCCTTGAAGTGATTTCACTGAGTGTTTGTCCTGCTTTCATAATATTTAAGTCATGATTGGGTCTGATGTCAAAAAGTTCAAGGACTTGATCTAACATCTGTCTATGTTGCGCGGTAACCACAACGATGGATTCAATTTTAGGCTCTGCTTCAAGTGCTTTCACAAGAGGCGCCATTTTAATTGCCTCTGGTCTTGTTCCAAATAATGTCATGACTTTGATCATCTGTGCCTCCATTTGTCTTTAATGACAAGTCCAATGGGTCGACCCCTTATACGCTTCGACCTTAAAAAAAAGCCTTCGAAAAATCGAAGGCGGCTTACTTTATTCTAATATCTGCCCGTGATGACTTAATCTAAATTGTTTTTTTTCTGAGTCAAAACAGAGCGGTTAATCGGTATAAACACTACAAAAGCTGCAAGTCCTAGTAATACTGCGGCATGAATCCAATTTTGTTTTAAGAGCGCAATCGCCCCGGCACCTAATAAAGCACTGATTAAATACATGGACAAAACGGTTTTTCTTTGCCCAAGTCCCATCCCCATAAGGCGGTGATGTAGATGGCCTTTATCGGCTTCCATAATGGGCCTTTTATTTGCCAGTCGCCTTAAAATCGCAAACGTCGTATCAAAAATCGGAACACCAAGTGCAAGTATCGGTACAACAACAGTAAGGGCTGTAGCGCCTTTAAGTGCGCCATCCACCGAAATCGCTGCGAGTACAAGCCCCAAGAAAAGTGCGCCTGCATCGCCCATGAATATTTTAGCGGGGTTAAAGTTATAGGGTAAAAAGCCAATAGAGCTTCCGGCCAATATCAATGTAATCATCGCAGCATCATATTGGTGGTTTAGGATGGCAATATAACTAAGTGTTACAGCTGCTATCGCAGAAATGCCCGCCGCTAGACCATCCAACCCATCGATCAGATTAACCGTATTCGTTACCCCGACAATCCATATGACTGTAATTGGAAGTGCTAAACCATGCAAATAAATGAATTCGGATTTTCCAAAAAAGTTTGTAAAGTAATTGATTTCAAAACCTGATTTGACTAAAATAATCGCCGCGACGATTTGCATCAATAATTTACCTTTAGCACCAAGTGGTTTAACATCATCAATCATACCTGTGATGAGCACAACAACTGATGCGACAAACAAACCTATTAATTTACCCGTGGTTATATTCGAAAATATGAACATGCTTGCAAAAAAACCAGTGAATATGGCAATGCCACCCCAAAGTGGCATGGGTTTCTTGTGCATGCGTCGGTCATCTTTAGGGACATCAACTGCACCAAATCGATGCGCAATTCTTATGACAAGTGGCGTCATAATAAAAGTGATTAAACCTGCAATAATTGCTGGTATATACATTCTTACACCTCAATATCTATTTAGTACCAAATAAACGGTCTCCCGCATCTCCAAGTCCTGGAACGATGTAAGCGTGGTCGTTGAGTTTTTCGTCGATTGCCGCAATATAGATATTCACGTCTGGGTGTGCCTTTTGAACAGCAGCAATGCCTTCAGGGCAACCAATCAAACATACGAATTTGATACTTGTTGCGCCTCTATCTTTTAAAAACGTGATGGCAGCATTGGCAGAACCACCTGTTGCAAGCATTGGGTCAACAACGATTAAGTCACGCTCGTTAATATCCGTTGGCAATTTGCAATAATATTCCACCGGTTCGAGTGTCTCTGGATCTCTATAAAGCCCAATATGTCCGACTTTTGCAGCCGGTAGTAAGTTCAAGAAACCATCCACCATACCAAGACCCGCTCTGAGAATTGGGATAATACCTAATTTTCTACCTGATAGCATTTTTTGCATGGATTTACAAATAGGGGTTTCAATTTCAACATCTTCAAGCGATAAATCTCGCGTTACTTCATAAGCTAACAACATAGAAACTTCTTTAACAAGCTCTCTGAATTCTTTAGAACCTGTATTTTTGTCTCGGATTAGACTTAACTTATGTTGGATCAACGGATGATTCATTTCAAATACTTTACTCATTTTGCACCCCTTATAAATTATTTAATTCAATAGTTTTAATCTTATCTACACGACATGTATGGCGTCCACCTTCAAAGGTTGCGTCAAAAAATGCATCGATAATTTTTAGAGCTAAGCCTTCTCCAACAACGCGCTCGCCAAGTGCAATGATATTCGCATTGTTGTGTCTTCTTGCCATCTCAGCGCTAAATGTATCACTGACTGGCGCTGCAATAATGCCTTTTACTTTGTTAGCTGCAATTGCAATCCCCAGTCCAGTACCACATATTAAAACACCTAATTCACAATCGCCAGAAATAATGGCATTTGCGACAATCAGCGCATAATCTGGATAATCTACAGACGCTTTTGTTTCACAACCAAAATCGACGACTTCAAAGCCTCTTTCAATTAAATGTGCTTTAACGACTTGTCTCAGATTGAATCCACCATGATCAGAACCCATTGCAACTCTCATTCACAACCTCCTATGTTTCCGTATAATATCAAACTATAAAAGTGATTCATTTAAATTGCCTAATATATTATAAAATTAACCACTGTAAAAATCAAATTAAATTCTCGTTACTTTCCCTTCAGATGCTTTCTTTAGGCGATTCATGATCGCTCCACCGAGACCGATTTCCTCTACACCTCTTACGAGCACCACATCACAACCGAGCACATCCACTTGTCTTAGGCTATCAAATAATTTTTTACCATAAGACGTCCAATCTTTTGCCGATCCCATCGTGATGATTTCAACTTGCTCATATATTTCTGGCAAGTGCGCAAACAACTTAACTAAGACCTCAGCATCTTCCTCAAACGTCATAATGGCAACACGTTCATGCAATGTCATAACCCGAGATTGACTCTCTTTATAAAAAAAACGTATGACATCTGAAGTTGACCCTACGTATACGTACACTTCAGCTTTGGGTGCATAGTGCTTGTATTTCATCCCAGGCGATCTTGCCATACCTGAAGTATCAATAATAGAACCTTTAATAGCTGAATCGATCTCACAAGCACCCACACATGCTTCAATTTGTTCACGCGTGACTTTACCTGGTCTTAAAATGATTGGCACATCACCTGTGACGTCAAGTACTGTTGATTCGAGACCCACTTCAGAGTCGCCACCATCAAGGATGCAATCCACGCGACCCAATAAATCCTCAATAACAACCTTACTTGTGGTAGGGCTGGGTTTGCCTGATATATTTGCCGAAGGTGCGGCAATGGGTTTACCAGACAGTGCAATCAACCGGAGCGCAATAAGATGGTTTGGCATTCTTACAGCCACTGTATCAAGACCGCCCGATACTTTTTTCGAAACTTCAGGTCTTTTCTTGAATACAAACGTAATTGGACCCGGCCAAAAGGTCTTAATAAGCGTATAAACATATGGCTTAACTTCAAGAGCCAATGTATCCAGCATTTCTAGGGATGCAATATGGACGATAAGCGGGTTATCAGAAGGTCTGCCCTTTGCATCATATATTTTTTGAATCGCTAAATCGTCCAGCGCATTTGCACCTAACCCATACACCGTTTCAGTAGGAAACGCTACTGTGCCACCTTTTGCAAGAATTTCAGCGGGTATTTTGAGTTTGGCATCCAGCGTTGCCATTTCATCTGCTGCTTCAATGGCAACAACCATGGTCTTTTTTTGTGTGTTCATTTTATACACCTCAGTTCTAATCATATCAATAAACCGACTAAAAACAAACACTCTTTTTCAAAACAAAAGCTCAGAAGAAACAGTTTCAACTGTTTCTTCCGAGCTTATTGTAACCATTTAAGTTTTTAGAATTCATCAAGTGCTTTAAGGGCTTCTGTTTGGAAGAAAGTATGCACTTCGTCAATCATCTCATCGATTTCGCCTTCCATGTAACTATCCAGCTTATAAATAGTAACCGGTACTCTATGATCCGTTACGCGTGCTTGTGGGAAGTTATACGTTCTCACTTTTGCGCTACGATCGCCAGTACCTACTTGGCTACGTCTTTGCTCTGCAATTTGTTCGTTTTGCTTATTTAGCTCAATTTCATAAAGTCTTGCTCTAAGTACTTGCATCGCCTTCTCTTTGTTAGAAAGTTGCGATTTACCATCTTGGCAACTCACGACGAGTCCTGACGGCATATGTGTGATACGAACCGCGGAATCTGTTGTATTTACACTTTGTCCACCATTTCCAGATGATCTAAACACGTCAATGCGCAAGTCGTTTTGTTTGATGTCTAAAACCACGTCATCGACTTCAGGTAACACCGCCACAGTAGCCGTTGATGTATGGATTCTACCCCCCGACTCAGTCTGTGGAATTCTTTGAACGCGATGGGTGCCACTCTCGTATTTTAGTCTCGAATATGCGCCATTTCCCTTGATCAGAACGGAAGCTTCTTTAATACCACCTACACCGGTCTCATTGGTATTGAGTATTTCAACTTTCCATCTTCTACGCTCTGAATACCTAATATAAAGTCTTAAAAGTTCAGAGGCAAACAGTCCGGCTTCATCACCGCCAGCGCCCGCTCTGATTTCCAAAATAACATCGCGCTCATCATTTGGGTCTTTAGGCAACAACAACTTTTTTACCTCTATCTCAAGCGTTGCCACTTGTGCTTCAAGTTCATTGAGTTCATTTCTTGCAAGCTCTTTCATCTCATCGTCGTCACTGTTGTGCAGCATATCTGTGGCTTCTTCAATGCCTTCTTTGACCGCCTTATACTCACGATACTTCGTAACGATGTTTGATAACTCTGAATGTTCTTTCATTAATCGCTGCCAGAGTTTTTGATCGTTGATAACTTCAGCATCCGAAAGTTTAAGACCGAGCTCTTCATATTTTTCTTCAATAAAATTTAATTTTTCAAACATTGTTAATCACCCTCCAAATGGTGCTTTTTTACCATATATAAATCTTGGTATGCCACTTAAATCACAAAAATGGCCTACCGCGACATAACCCGATGCTTTAAAAAGTGCCTTTATCGCGTCGCATTGATTGTGGCCCGCCTCAAATGCCAGCAACCCACCTTCATTTAAATGTGCCAATGCATCCGGTATGATGCGTCTGTAAAAATCTAGTCCATCTACACCACCAAATAATGCAAGATGCGGTTCATGTTCCAATACTTCTGGTTCAAGCTCTGGTGCATCACCAATCGGAATATAAGGGGGATTTGAAACAATGATATCAAATTGTGCCTCACCTAAAGCTTCGAACAAATCGCTTTTTAACCAACGAATTCTGTCCGAGACTTCATGCTTCTCACCATTCATAACTGAAATATCTAGAGCCGCTTGTGAAATATCAAGCCCGACAAATTGAAAATCAGGAAGCTTCAAAGCGAGACTGACCACAATTGCGCCGCTGCCCACACCAATATCGAGCAGACTGCCTTGTTTGCCTTTTGCAACATCCAAAATGTAAGCCACGAGGCATTCCGTTTCAGGTCTTGGAATTAACACCGATTCATTCACAATAAAGTCGAACCCATAAAAATTTTGAAAACCAAGACTATACTGTAATGGCATTCGAATGCGTCTAAGAGCCACAAGCTTTTGAATCTGTGATACGTCCTCAATCGACAACGCTTTGGATTTTAGAAAGACAAGATCAATTGGTTCGCATTTTAAAACAAAACACAGTATCCTGCGCGCTTCCACATGCCAAGAGTCTGTAACGGTTGAAAGCTCAGCTTCTGTCCTTTTTAAAATTTCATAAAGCGTTTGCATCGTTACCTCACAAGATGGTCTCAGTTGGTTCATTGGTCTCTAAAACGCTTTTAAAAGCCACAATTGCCACTTCAAGTTGTTTGTCGTCCGGTTCGTTCGTCGTGATTTTTTGCATCATCAGTCCAGGGTAACTCAATATTTTTACAATTGGATGGTTTGATTTACCAGCAAGCTTAATCATTTCAAACGAAAGACCCGCCACTAGTGGAAATAATAACAACTTCGTCAACAGACGTGTTACGACATTTTCCCAGCTGATGAATGTAAAAATAATGATGCTGATCATAAGCACGAAAAATATGAAACTCGTGCCACATCTTGGATGCAGTGTTGAAAATTTTCTTGCATTTTCAACGGTTACATCTTGGCCGCTTTCATAACAGTGAATCGTTTTATGCTCTGCGCCATGATATTGAAACACACGCTTAATATCTTTCATCCTTGAAATAGCCAGTATATAAATGATAAAGACAGCAATTTTCATTACGCCCTCTATGGCACTTAACACCATATTATTTTCTATAAAGCCTCTTAAAAAGCTCACCAGTGCTGTGGGTACCGCACCAAATAGAATCATTGCAAACACGAAGGCAAATACAATCGACAGTGCCAAAATGACATCATCTGCTTTTTTACCCATCTTTGCATACAGCCACGTTTCGAACTTTCCTTTTTCTTCACTGCCATCGCCTTCTACAAAGAACTCTGCTGAATACGTCAAGGCCCTAACGCCAATGATCATAGACGAAACTAAAGCAAATATCCCTCTGACAACTGGCAATTTAGTGATTTTTAACCCTTTATTTTTCTTAATTGAATCCACTTTAAGATCAATTTCGCCATCCGGTTTTCTTATCGCAATACCTATTTTATCTTTACCACGCATCATAACGCCTTCTATCAAAGCTTGACCACCGATAGAAGTATACTCTGGCGATTTATTTTCACGCATTAGTTTTCACCTTTTTTCCTTTGAACTCGAAATAACAATTTGCACACAGCGATTCATATTCCACTTGGTTTTCACCATCAATGACAATTTGTTCACCTTCAAAGACGAATGCGCCATCGATTTTTCTTGCATTGAGTATGGCTTTGCGGCCGCACCGACAGATGGTTTTTAACTCTTCCAAACTGTGCGCAAGCAATAGCAGACGCTGGGAGCCTTCAAACCCCTTCATAAGGAAGTCTGTCCGTAGTCCATAACAAATTACGGGTACATTGCCAGTTACAGCAATTTCAAACAATTGGTCTATTTGATCCGCTTTTAAAAATTGGACTTCATCCACTAAAATGCATTGTGTTGCGCCATTTTTTAAAATCCAATCATTAACAGCCTCAATGATATTCTCATTCGATTTAATCAATAAATCAGCTGTTTTAGTGAGCCCCAGCCTAGAAACGATCTGGTCGCCACCTTTTGTATCTGTATAGGGTTTTATAATCATCGCTTGCATCCCACGTTCGTGGTAATTGTGCATCACTTGCATCAAAGCAGTTGATTTGCCACAATTCATTGCACCGTATCTAAAATATAGTTTCGACATCATTTTCTCCTAAAAACAAAAAAGGCTAGGACTACCCCATCCTAACCTATTTACCAGCAACTTATTTAAGATTATATTTTTCCTTGAATTTTTCTGCTCTACCGCCACGCTCAACTTGCTTAGCAGTACCCGTGAAAAACGGATGGCATTCTGAACAAATTTCTATTCTGATTTCGCCTTTAGTAGACCCTGTCTTAAAGTTATTGCCACACGCACAGTGTACGTCTATTTGTTGGTAATTTGGATGAATATTTTCTTTCATGGTGTTCACCTCTCTCCTTTAACTTTATTTATATCAATTTACGATAATCAAATTTCAAGCCTTATCATTATAACACAGGTTTTTAGAAACATCAATGACAAATCCTTAATATTTATACACCCAATTTATGTGTGACTTGAACGTCTGATTGCCCTTCGTTGACAGTAATTGGTCACAAAAAGTGCCTCTAAAACTTAATATTTTTGTCAATTATACCGACTCTTTTTATGATATAGTCTATATTAGGATACTAACATACTTTTAATGTCTTATCAAATGGTGGAAGGTTAAATGTTCAAGAAAAACTTAATTTTAATAATAATGGCTTTGGCCATTACCAGTACCGTTACGTTTGCAAGCCCCAGTATGGGCGACACACCCGTTAACGGCAAAATATTCCTGTCCAATCAGGAAATCGCATTCTCAAATACGCCTTTTGTCTTAAACGATGAAATCATGGTCCCTGCAAAACTATTTTGCGAAAAATTGGGGGCCCAAGTTCTTTGGAATGAGGCGTCACAGGAGATGATCGGTTATCGCGACAACATTTTCATTAAATTCAAAGACAATTCAAGATTTGCCTACATCAATGGTAAGCAAAAACGCATGCCTGTAAGTTCATTTACATACAAAGGTGAACTCTTTATACCGGCATCATTTGCCGTGTCGGCTCTTGAACTTTCATTTGAGAATGATACAAGCGATCATACCATGGCCATTGTTTTTAGAGATAACTTACTGGAATACCGTCAAATAGGTTTCAGACATTTCAAACGCATTAGTTTGACCAATTACGGGTTCAGTTTTTATATGCCAGAATACTGGACGGAATACACCGATAAAGTGGACACGTTTGGGATTGATAATTCATTTGAGTCTTACATGCTTGAAACAACTGTGATGACGTTAAACCCACAATATACACGACAAATTCTCACTGAATCCTTGTTAGAATCATTAAACGCGGACTATGGGGATGCCTTAAATATTTTGACACGTAACACCATGACCCTTGGCGAATATACTTCTGATGCTATTTATTATGACTTAACCATCAAGGGTGTTTTAAGTCATCATATTCTCTATGTTTTTTTTGAGCAAAACAACGGCTATCTATTTAAAGCCAGTTACCCTGATGCCAACGATTTACAAGAGAGTCAAGATATTTATGATACGATTGCCAGCACTTTTTCTATCACTAAATTGACCGTCAATGAACAACTTGAACACTACACAGAAATGCCTCGGTTTTCAGAATACGGCGTTAAATTAAGCTCGGAAATCCATTCAAATATGATTGCTTATAATCAATTCCAATTAAGCGGACGGATGAACAACCCAAAGACCATCAAAGGGCTTCATGTTATTGTTTCAAAGGAAGGTGATCGATTTGATTATTACGTCCCCGTTGTAGACGGTGAATTTGATGCAAAACTATTTACACCTTTTGGACTTGGCAAACACAATGTTACCGTTATTGCGGATGAGGCTGAAATTCAAGAGGATCAAGTCATTATAAACGGCTCAACAACCATTGATGATTACCTTGAACAAACACTTTTGACACATTATATATTTGACGACGCTGAAACAATCATGAAATTTAGCGTTTTGAATGCCTCCAATGAACCCATTAAAGACTTACTGCCAACAACGTACATTAATTATGACCAGACCAGCCTTTACAATGTTTCCAACACCCTCACTTACAACTTGACCAACCAGTATTCAAAATCAAAAGCCCTTTACAACTGGATCGTAGAAAACTATACATTAAAAGAGGCCCTCAATCCAAATGGACTCCTAAACGCAAAAGAACTCGTTGAGTGGCGCAGTGCAAATTCTGTTGAACTTTGCATCCTATATACTGCGTTACTCCGAGCTACAGACATTCCTGCTCGAATGGCTAGAGGTATTAATGAAGAAGGGATTGATTATTGGGTTGAAACGTTTTTAAATGGACAGTGGGTTGTTTCTTCCATTGCACAAGAAACACAATTCAAATTTACTGATTTGACCTATTTTAATCTAGAACGGACGTCATTTTACAAAGACTATAGCATCGTTGAACAACTCCCGTTTTAATTCATGGTATAAAAAAAAGGAGATTGCCAGTTCTGATTAATCAGAACTGGCCGTCTCCTTTCACTTTTTATAAACCTAAAATCTTTCTCGCTTCATCAGGTGAGGCTACCTCTCGACCCATTTCTTTTGCAATGCGCACGATACGTGCAACAAGCTCTGCATTTGATTTGGCAAGTTGACCTTTCCCATAATACACGTTGTCTTCAAAGCCAACGCGTACATGACCGCCTAAAATGATGGCCATGACAGCAAGTGGCAATTCACTTCTACCAACGCCTGCTACTGTCCAAGTCCAATTTTCTGGCAATTGCTTAACCATGAACATCAAATCTTCAGGTGTTCCAGGACAAGCACCTGGTACGCCAAGTACAAAATCAACATGAAGGGGTGCTTTTACAAGGCCTTTTTTCACGAGTGTTTTTGCGTTTTCTATCATACCACGTTCAAACACTTCAATTTCTGGCTTTACGCCCATTTCCATCATCCTGACCGCAAATTTCTCCATGAATTCTTCTGAGTTCATGAATACATCTGGACCGAAGTTACATGTACCAGCACTTAATGTTGCCATCTCTGGCGCAAGTTCAACCGGTTGAAGTCTCTGGTCTGGCGTGTGCCATACAGCGCCTCCTGTAGAGGGTTGAAAGATAATATTGCATTTTGCTTCTATTAATTCTTTAATTTGTCTATAGACCTCAACATCTTGCGTTGGGTTGCCCGCTTCATCTCTGGCATGAATATGCACAATGGATGCCCCTGCTTCATAACACGCATAGGCTTCACTTGCAATCTCTTCTGGTGTTAAAGGAAGATTCGGCTGTTGGGCTCTTGTAACTTCTGCACCTGTAAGCGCAGCCGTTATAATTAATTTTTCCATATCGGCCTCCGAATTACTTTCTTTGTTTGTTTTTTGGAACGACACACGTACCTACTGCACGACATACCACAATTGGCTCAGGTAGAACATCACAAGCAGACTCACTAATTTCAGGTCTAGGCACGATAACTTTTCTCGCTTCAAAAATCATTTTTCTAGATGAATTTCCTAATACTGTAATTTCACCCTCTGCTTCAATGTAATCGCCTGCATACACTGGCGCCAAAAATTCTACTTTTTCATACGCGGCAAACAAACCCTCATCGCCATCTTGACGAATTAAAAGTTCTGTAGCGACATCGCCAAATAAATTGAGCATCTTAGCGCCATCAACCAAATTGCCACCGTAGTGTGCATCATGCATGCTCATGCGCATTCTAATCATTACTTTTTCAGACATAATTGTATCCCTCCTGTTTTGTTTCCCTCGCCTTCTATTTTAGAGTACAAAAGAAGACTGGTCAACCTTTACCTACACCTATCCTTATGGCAATTGAACGGTAACTTTAACAACTTCGAAGATCGCCTCTGCAATGACTTTGCCATCGATGAATAAAATCATACCCGGTTTGTAAGTTGATGCTTTATAAGATGATCCAACGGGAAATGTAACGGTTCTAACGCGGTTGCTCTCATCTGTCACTATGAGTATATTTGAAGAATCAACAACTTGAGAAACGGTCACTTTAATTCCCATGGCTTCAGTGACGATCCTTCTACCAAGTTGAACTTTTGTAATACCACCAATACCAACGTCTACCGTCACTTCTTGAGCAAGCCTCAAATCATAAATAGACATTGTATTATCACCCAAGGTATCAAGGAGTTTCACTTTACTTGAAAGCGCATAGGTCTCCGTTTTAGAATCCGCTAACATCACACTGAGTTCAGGTATTTTCTTAATATTAATGCCGCTAATCGATCCTACGATTGTTTTAGCTTTGCCAATATATTCCAATTTTGTTAAACTTCCATTTTCAAGGGTCCCTTTGACGATGTCACCTACATTGAAAACGGTATTATTAAGATAAACAATTCCTGTAGCCGTTGTTGTGGCTGATAGGCTATTTCCGGATTCAAGCGTCACTTCAAACTTGCCAGGCACTCTAGAATCTAGCGCTCTGACCATTATGCCTGTAAATTCGTAATGATCGGAATAAGCAATGATACGTTTGGCATCATAGCCTTGATAAAGCACGATTACTTTGTAACCGGCTTTTATATCCGTTGCTTTAGCTGGCAACCCATTGATGGTCACCAGTGTGTCATCATAGACGTATTTAAAATCATGCAATTTAGTTGGTAATAACACTTTTATTGATTTTCTAATATTGGTTACACCGATATTGTCTGCTAAAAATACAAATAGTCCTTCCACTCGACTGAGTGATCTTTCTAGATTCGCAGAAACAACCGCACCTTCATTTAAAGTTATTTCGATTTGAGCGCCTAGCGTAATGCTCTCAAATGACGCTTTATAGCCAGCTTCTGTGATGATGGCTTCACTTAGTGAAAAACTTTCAGTTTTGCCTGAGGCATTGAGCACTGAAATCGATTGATTGACATCGTTCACTGTTTTTACCATACCACTAAATACTTTTTCTGATTCAAGACCAATTGGATCCGTTGCGGATGGTGGTGGTGATGTTGGTGATGTTGGTGATGTTGTAGGCACATTGTTTACGCCATCTGAAAGTGCCTTATACAATCCATGCGTTAAAACCGCTAATGTTGCTCTGTTAATCGTCAACATTGGGTTGAATTTACCGTTGCTATCCCCTTTGCTGGAGATGATTCCTTTTTCAATTGCCAAATTGACATATTTTACAGCACTTAATGAAATTTCGGCTGCATCTTTATAGCTAAGTAAAATAATTTTATTCAAGTTTTCTTGCTTATAAAGGTTGAGTGCTTTCATAACGAAAACCACCGCATTAACTTTCTTAACTTGCGTCAACGTTGACCCACTGATGAAAACTTTGATTTCATCTAACGTCAAAATTTGATATTCAAGGGCATAAGCAAGTGCCGGATAAGTATCTGAGCCATAAGGCAACAACGTTTGAGGGATACCAAGCGCTTTTAAGCTTGCTTCGTATTTTGCAGTAATGGGTCCCATCTGAATATTATCCAGTAAACCAGCTGTTTTAACGGCTCTATAAACAGAAACAATAACTTCTAAACCCGTAACCACCGCTTCAGGCTTAAACGCACCTTCCGCATACACTGGCATAATTATTTTTCCAGAAACATTTTCAATCTGAACATTTGCCCAATGGCTTGTTGTAACATCTGTAGCGGCGAGTGCAATGCCACTGTTCCCGATGAGTATCATACCCAACATCATGACAAAAATTTTGTTAATAATTTTTTTCGTTTTTTTATGCATTTTTCCCCTCCGAGTCAATGATTGCGTTCCTAATTCTAAAGCCATTATAACATGTCAAGGTGCTTTCCTTTATTAAATTTATTTTACTCATGTCCAAATCTGGTGTTATTCCATAGCCCTTTTATGATAAAATGGATATGTAAATTGGAATGATTCAATTTTCAACGAATAAAACTCAAAAAGAGGTCGATAAAATGCCGATATTTACTTATGATGCCTTGCAGATAAATTATGAGCGCGCTGGAAGCGGAAATCCAATCCTCTTTTTACATGGATGGGGGACTAATCTTGAAAGTTTTTCTTGTCTCTTTGACCCGCTTGCTAAATCGAATGACGTCATCGCTATAGACTTCCCAGGATTTGGTAAATCTACAGAACCCATGACACCTTGGTCACTTGACGATTACACAAAAATGACCCTAGCATTTATCAAACATCTTAATTTGCAAAATCCAACACTGATTGGCCATTCGTTTGGTGGCCGTGTCTCAATAAAGCTTTGTGAAGCTCTAAAATTAGACAAACTCATCTTAATCAATAGTGCAGGTATTAAGCCAAAGCGAAAGTCAGGCTATCTTTTACGCGTTTATGGCTATAAATTTTTCAAAGCCGTGGCGTCACTTCCGCTTCTAAGCTTTATTCTTAAAGAGCCACTTGAAGCCTATAGAGAGCTTTATTCAAGCAGTGATTATAAACAAGCTTCTGTGATTATGAAACAAGTGCTTTCTAAAGTGGTCAATGAAGACCTTCGCGAACGCTTGCATTCGATTCAAGTGCCGGTATTACTCATATGGGGTGATAAAGATACCTCAACGCCTTTAGAGGATGCCAAATTAATGGAAAAGATGATTCCAAACGCGGGACTTGTTGTATTTGAAGGTGCTGGACACTTTTCATATCAAGAACAACCTTCTCGCGCGCTCACCATAATAAGAACCTTTCTTGGAGGCCAATAAATGCTAGTATCAATATTAGGTTTGTGTTTAATTGTCATGGTTACATGGCTGCGCACTTTTTCAGACGTACACAAATTCCAGCAGTATGGTTATTATACCAATCAATATTTAGGTGCCGTCAAAAAATCAATGCACAAACTTGTGAAACCCTACGACCTTATCTATGTACTCGGTGTCCTTTTGATCTTTTTACCAACCAACATCTGGCTAAAAATCTTAGGCTTGGTGTTACTATGCACGCATTTATTCTTTTATCGGTTGATTGTAAGGGCTTATCCTGCTAAGAAAAGATGTGTGTACACACCTCGCGTGAAGCGTATGTTAATCACCTCAGCTTTTATTTTAATCCTCTTCTCTGGTCTGGCCGCTCTATTATCAAACTTTATATTGGTGGCTTACAGCCTATTTATCTATCCATTAAGTTTCCTTGTTCTATATGCCGCAAATGGTCTTAACAAACCCATAGAACATGCGATCAACCAGTATTATTACAACGATGCTTTAAACATGCTTGGTAAAAACCCTAATCTCATCGTCATAGGTGTGACCGGTAGCTATGGCAAAACGAGTACGAAAAATGTACTTTATACGATGCTTTCAAAAGATTTCAATGTTTTAATGACACCAGAGAGTTTCAATACAAAAATGGGACTTACGCGCACGATCAGAGAACACCTTAAACCAACCCATCAAATCCTTATCGCTGAAATGGGTGCCAAAGAAGTTGGGGATATCAAAGAACTTTGTGATTTCGTAAAGCCGACTTATGGCGTTATCACATCGATTGGGCCTGCACATCTCGATACTTTTAAAACATTTGAAAATATCGTTTCCACAAAAGGCGAACTGTTTAAATACCTTAGAGAAAACGGCACCGCTTTTGTCAATGTGGATGATGTGAACATACGAAACCTTACACTGCGCAAGGATGTCAATGTCATAAAGTATTCAGTAGATGGTACCTCTGATCTCTCACCCGACTATTTTATTGAAGGCACAACCGTGGGAAGCAACGGGTCTCGCTTCACACTCGTCCAGAAACAAACGGGTGATAAAATCAAGCTAAGCACAAAACTGCTCGGCAAACATAACTTAGCCAATGTTCTCGCAGGTTTGTCAATCGCTCTATCACTTGGAGTCCCATTCGAACGGTTAAGCGCTATGACTGCCGACCTTGAACCCGTCGCACATAGACTTTCAACGAGACGTGTTAACGACGTCTACACCGTTCTTGACGATGCATTCAATTCAAACCCTGTCGGGTCAAAGATGGCTCTTGAAGTGCTTAAAAATTTCGAGGGAAACAAGAAAATTATCATGACCCCAGGTATGATTGAACTGGGCGATCAAGCGTATACACTCAACAAACTTTTTGGTGAAGCGATTGCGGACGTTTGTGATTTTGTCATCCTCGTTGGAAAAAAACAAACTGAGCCCATTCAAGACGGATTAACCGAAAAATCGTACCCTTCAAGCAAAGTGTATATTGCCAGTCATTTAAATGATGGCTTTAGGAAAATTAATGAAATTGTCGCACTGGGTGACGTCGTTTTAATTGAGAACGATTTACCAGACACTTTTAACGAATAAGGAGACTCTATGATAAATATTGGCGTCATTTTTGGTGGAACGAGTGTCGAGCATGAAGTTTCCATCATAACGGCACAACAGGCAATCGCACAACTTAGGGATATGCCCGCTTACAAAGTTGTACCTATTTATATCTCCAAACAAAACCGTTGGTATACAGGGGATTATTTACTTGAAGTTGAACACTTCAAAGACCTTAAGAAAGTCATTGATCAGTCAACACGGATCCAAGCGGTGAAAGGAACGCGTAATGCTTATCTTATCGCTGATCCCGTGAAGCGCTTTCAAAACGCGATGGTCGATTATATTGACGTTGCTTTTCCAGCCATTCATGGCACTGGTGGTGAAGATGGCAGTCTGCAAGGTTTACTTGAGCATCTAGATATTCCTTATCTCGGGTGCAATGTTCTTTCTGCGGCTATGACAATGGATAAAATTGCCTCTAAACGCTACCTTCAAAGCTCTGGCGTCCGCGTCGTTGAGGGTGAGTGGTTTTACGCCCATCATTGGCTCAGCCTTCAAGATGATATCCTAATCAATCTTGAGAAAAAACTGAACTACCCGATGATCGTTAAACCTGCCGATATCGGTTCAAGTGTCGGTATCAAATCTGCTAAAAACAGATTGGAACTCATAGACGCCATCGATTTTGCCCGATTTTATTCAACGCGTATTCTCGTAGAGCGCATGCTTATAGGCATGCGTGAAATCAACATTTCTGTATTAGGTGATAGTGAACATTACGAACTCTCTGTTTGTGAAGAGCCCATTACACAAAGCGAATTTTTGACCTATGAAGACAAATATGTTAATGCGGGCAATTCAAAAGGGATGTCTTCTGCAAAAAGACAAATTCCTGCCATTTTATCTCCTGAGATTAAAAACGAAATTGAGAAAATGGCTGAAAAAGCGTTTATTGCACTTGATTGTGCCGGCGTGACACGTATCGACTTCATGATTGAAAAGGATACTGAACTGCCTTATATTAACGAATTTAACACCGTACCAGGCTCTTTGTCCTTTTATCTGTGGGAAGCAACTGGAAAAAGTTTCAAACAGATGCTAGAAGCAATGATTGATGCTGCCTTTAGAGGTTATCGTCGCAAAGAAGGTCTTACGCGTACAAATACGATCAATATTTTATCGACCGCAGATTTAAAAGGCATAAAAAAATAAATTAGCGTTTTTTTAACACGTGCCACATGCAGCCATAGGGGGGCCACCATGGAAAAAATACTCATTGTTGAAGACGATTTACAAATTCAAACATTAATTCGCGATTATGTAAATGCATCTGGCTATATTGCAATCACTGCTTCTGACGGTGAAGATGCACTGATGAAATTTGAATCTGAAAAACCGCACCTCGCTTTACTTGACATCATTCTACCCAAGATTGACGGCTTTGAACTTTGTAGAAAGATTCGCAATGAATCCAATATTCCAATTATCATGATTAGTTCAAAAAATGAAGATACGGACAAAATATTGGCACTTGGTTTAGGTGCAGATGATTTTATTGAAAAGCCTTTTAGCCCTCGTGTTTTGATTGCCAAAATTCAATCTCAATTCAGAAGGGTCAATATTTTATCTGGAACACCACACAGTGATACATTGACCATCAACAATCTCGAACTTGATATTAAAGCGCGCACGGTCACTGTTTTGGGTAACCAGGTTCCTTTTTCTGTTAAGGAATTTGAGATCCTTCATTACCTTATGCTCAATAAAAATCAAGCATTGTCACGCGAGAAAATTTTTGATGAGATTTGGGGTTATAACGAATTTGGCGACATCAACACGGTCACTGTGCACATGCGTAAGATTAGAGAAAAAATCGAGCTAGATCCTTCAAATCCGGTCTACATTGAAACGGTTTGGGGCATCGGCTATAAATTCAAAGGATAAAACTATGAAATCTAGCAAGTTCAGTTTACGCGGAATCATTGTTTTATCAATGCTTGGAATGATTCTAATCACAACGGCACTCATGATTTATATGTTTTTTAATTTTGATATTAAAATAAGTGACCAAGCGACGTTCATAACCAATCCCTACTTGTGGTTTGCATTGATTATCGTGACCATGGTTGTATTTTACATGCTTTTAATTCTAATGCTCAATAAATTTATTTTTGATCCAATATTTGCTATGAAACGCGCTGCTGAACAAATTAAATCCGGCAATTTAAATTATCCAATCTTATATCAGTCCGATAATGAAATTGGCGAATTTTGCAATGAATTCGATAAAATGCGTATTCGACTTAGAGATACTATTTTGGAACAACACGAAATAGAAAAGCGTCGAAAACGCCTATTAGCCAGTATTTCACATGATTTACGTACCCCACTCACTTCAATTAAAGGGTATGTCGAAGCCATTCAAGACGGCATCGTTAAAGATCAGGCAACCTATGAGAAATACCTTAATACCATAGGTGAGAAATCCGATTTTTTAAACCATCTCATTGATGATTTGTCCGTTTATACGAAACAAGAACTGGGCGAATTCACCTTGAATGTTGAACGCTTGAATTCTGGTCAAATTTTAAGCAATTATTTTGACCATAAATTTGAAGATTTCAGAGAATCAACGGTTCAGCTCATTCTTCATAAACCGTTTATCTCCTCTTTTATTAGTGTTGATCCTTATCGGTTCAATCAAATACTTGAAAACTTGATTGGTAATGCACAAAAATATGCAAATACCAAAATTGAAGTACGTACAAAAGTCGTCAACTACCATTTACAAATATTAATATCAGATGATGGTGAAGGCATACCTAGAGATATGCTTCAGAATATCTTTGATCCATTTTTCATGGTTAATAAAATCAAAGATCAAAAGGAAAAACACGGATCTGGTTTAGGTTTAGCTATTGTCAAACAACTGACTGAACGTCACGGCGGCAATATTAGCGTTGAAAGCATTCTTGGTCAAGGTACGACCTTTGTATTAGATTTTCCATTAGATATTTAGCACGAAAGGAGCCACTATGAAGTGTCCAAATTGTAGTTTTGTAAATACCGATGATCTCAAAGCATGTAAAGTTTGTGGTTTCGACTTAACGTCTATTGAAGCGCAACCGTCCGAAGACATCCCAAATAAAATTGAGATGCCCATAATAAGTGAACCCAAACCCTCTAAACGGCGAATTTTAGACGACTCAGAAGATATGGCGCTGGATTCTGCCTTTAGATCCATTTTTGGTTTGGACAACGATATAGAAGATCCCCCACTTGAAGTTACACCCGTTGAGAATATCATTATCCCTGAAGCCATTATTGATGAGGGTGGTTCTGGTCCAATTTTATCAAAAAAGCGTGTTATTCTACTTGGTGTTTTGATTGGTTTGGCGTTACTTCTTCTGGCACTGACTTTTTTTTGGTCGGGTTTACCTTGGAAGTATGCGCCCCACACGGAAACCACTGAGGCTACTGAAGCAACAATGACCGAAGTGATTAAGCCTACTGAAGCCATCTTTACCCTTGGAGATGACGCAGCCCTTACGCCTGTTAACGACTTTTTCATTTTGTTGCCAGAATTTATTAACCGTGGTAACTTAAGCATCCTGACACACTTTGAAAACTCACAAGATGCACTTGAAGTTCTTACAAATTTTGCAAGCATAGGCAATCTTGAAAAAATAACAGATGCAAACATTGACGCTTCTGAAGTTACAGCAAATAATGCCTCCTATACTGTAAAAACGCACACGAACCGATTAATCAACGGTCAACAAACGCAAACGGTTTCCATTTGGGATTTTAGGACTGTTCTTAAAGATGATTTTTGGGTCATAGAATCGCTTGCTGTAGATACTGGTAATTCTGTTGCAATGGATACAACCGAAGTTACTACTGAAAAAGCCACTGAATCAACCACTGAATCAACCACTGAAAAGACGACCGAAAAACAAACTGAACCAACAAAAGAACCGGTTACAGAATCACCACCAGGTGCGCTCATAAAAGGCTTTAAGTCATCAGGAAGTTTTTCAGGCGGCGTAAATGCACCCGGACAGGATGTTGCCTTTGTACGCTTTGGTAACCATGACACTTATGAAAGAATTGCTTTCGATTTTTATGAATGGGTTGGCGGTAGACCCACTCAGACGGTTGATGCCATCACAAATTATACGGCGAGTCTCACGGATGGGGGCCGCACGATTAACCTTATATTTAACGGCGCGGTTGAAGCTTATGCAAGTCAGTCTAATCTCGATTTAAGCAACAGTGCCCTTATTGAATCCGTTTCTTATATCTATTTGGGAAATAAAGAAGCGGTGGGCATTACGATTCAATTGAAACAATCCGTTCAATTCAAAATTTTTAATCTTATCTCTCCTGCAAAGCTCGTTGTCGATATTGCCCCTTTTAAATAAAAGCTTCACTAAATTAAAAATCTAGCCGAAAAATAAAAAACGCTTGAAGATTAACCCTTCAAGCGTTTTTATTTGTTCTTTATATAGTCTCTTTGTTTTTTTACCATTCATAATGGTTTATCTTACAAGTTTAACAATAACATAGATGATTAATAATGGCACAAGAAGCGCTGATATAATACCAAATACGATGCCAATCGTTCCAAAGACAATACCAATCAAAGCACCTATCACGCCGAAAACAGCCCCAAAAATGCCGCCAATGATACCGAATATGCCACCCAAAATGCCGCCTAGACCGCCAAAGACAGCCCCAAATACTGAGCCAATAATTTTAAACGGTAGCGCAATGATGGCACCGACTGGGATAAAGAATGCAATAATGCCTGCAACGAGCAAATAAGGTAACATGCTTTCAAATGTATGACCTTTTTTTAGTAGTATCCTGGCGATTACCGCCATTACAATCAATGCGAGTAACATAATCTACCTCCATCTATCAAAGACCTTAGTCTATTTTTATAAGACTATCATAACGCAGTTTCATATAAAATGCGTTAGTCTAAGATTAGAATATGGTAAGAATGACACCTAATCTTGAATTTTTTTAGTCAAATTGATTTTTTTGATTTCTTCAATCAAGAAAGGCAGTATTTTGTGCACATCGCCGACGATACCTAAGTCCGCGTATTCAAAAATCTTAGCGCCCTTATCTTTATTGATTGCAACGATCAGTTCCGCTTCTTCCATACCCGCAACGTGTTGAATGGCGCCTGAGATACCACATGCAAAATAAAGATTTGGACGAACGGTCTTGCCTGTTTGACCGACTTGTCTATCGTGATCCATCCAGCCGCTATCAACAGCCGCTCTAGATGCAGAAACTAAGCCACCTAAAGAATCTGCCAAATCATACAACAAAGTGAAGTTTTCTTTTGAACCGACACCACGTCCGCCGGATACCAGAATAGTAGCTTCTTGAATGTCTTGCTTTTCTTCGGTCTCTTTTTCAAATGAAAGAATCTCAACAAAATTATTGTTTTTCACTATTTGAAGTGGAAAATGAATGATTTCGCCAACTCTTTGCGCATCTCTTTCCATTTTAGTCATAACACCCGGACGAACGGTCGACATTTGAGGTCTATGATCAGGGCTGACAATTGTTGCCATGATATTGCCGCCAAATGCTGGTCGCGTCATAAGGAGCATACGCTCTTCTGATATTTCAAGAGACGTACAGTCCGCTGTAAGGCCTGTTAACAATCTAGCGGATACTCTCGGTGCTAAATCTCTACCGATTGATGTCGCGCCAAATAAGACGATTTCAGGGCTTTCTGACTGTACCGCTTGTACCATTGCTTGCGTATAGGGTTCTGTCGAATAAAGTTCTAAACTGTCGTGATCTAAAATGATAACTTTATCTGCACCGTATTCAACGAGTAATCTTGCATGTTTTTCAATATTTTTACCGATGAGTGCTGCCGTTACCTGCACGCCAAGCTCATCTGCAATTTTTCTACCTTTACCAAGTAATTCTAATGAAACATTTTGAACTTCATTTAAGCGTTGCTCAACATAGACGAGCACACCGCTATAATCATTGATATTCATTGGGATCCTCCTAGATCATAAATTTCTCATGTAATTTGTCTACGATGGCAATTGCCAATTCTTTAGGTGAACCCTCAACCATTTTGCCGGCTGATTTAGCACCTTTTGTAAATGACTTCTTAACTTTCGTAGGCGAACCTTTTAGACCCATGCGTTCAATATCTGCATCAATATCACTGAAACCCCATGTTTCAATTTCAAGTATTCTGTGTGCGTCTAAAAGACCCATAACTGACATATAGCGTGCTTCATTAAGTTCGCTAAGTGCTGTAATCAGACATGGATAAGAAACCTTAATCTTTTGGAAACCATCTTCAAAGCTTCTCTTGACGATGGCATGGTCGCCATGGTTTTCAAATGCTGACACATAAGAAATTTGTGGAATGTTCAAATGTTCTGCAATTTGTGGACCCACTTGTGCTGTATCACCATCAATGGCTTGTCGGCCGGTGATCACTAAATCAAATTCTAATTTTTGAAGCGCAGCCGCAATCGTTGTAGACGTTGCAAGCGTGTCTGCACCAGCAAATACACGGTCTGTGAGCAAAATAACGCGATCAGCGCCCATTGCATATGCTTCTTGCAAAGCAACTTTAGCTTGTGGTGGTCCCATTGTGATAACAGTTACGTGCGCACCGTATTGATCTTTCAATCGTAACGCTGCTTCAAGTCCAGCTTTATCGTCTGGATTAATGATACTTGGCACACCATCTCTGATCAGTGTGCCCGTTTTAGGATCCAATTTAACTTCGTTGGTATCCGGAACTTGCTTTATACATACAACAATTTTCATCGTTTTCCCTCCATTTGTTATGCCTTATACTATTTCAATTCTGACGCTGAGATTACCATTCTCTGAACTTCACTTGTACCTTCGTAAATTTCAGTAATTTTAGCATCTCTCATCATTCTCTCAACTGGATACTCGCGCGTGTAACCATAGCCGCCATGTAATTGAACCGCTTTGGTCGTTAACTCCATTGCCATTTCAGAAGCATATAATTTAGCCATCGCTGCTTCTTGGGCATAAGGGAGTTTGTTTTCTTTTTTATACGCTGCATTGTATACCAATAATCGCGCCGCTTCGAGTTTTGTTTTCATATCGGCGATAACGAATTGTGTATTTTGGAATTGAGAAATCGATCTTCCAAACTGTTTTCTTTCTTTAACGTATTTCACAGTTTCATTATAAGCGCCCTGTGCAATACCAAGTGCTTGAGCAGCAATACCAATACGGCCGCCGTCAAGTGTCACCATTGCTATTTTAAAGCCTTTTCCTTCTGCGCCAAGTAGATTTTCAGCAGGAATTCTACAATCTTCGAAAATAAGTTCGCAAGTACTAGAGCCTCTAATACCGAGTTTCTTTTCTTTCTTACCGATTGTAAATCCTGGTGTATCCGCTTCTACAATAAATGCAGAAATGCCTTTAAGGCCTTGTGCACGATCTGTCATAGCTATAACGATGTAGATATCTGCATAACCTGCATTGGTAATGAATATTTTGCTGCCATTCAAAATATAGTCATCGCCATCTTTAATTGCTGTGGTTTGTTGACCAGAAGCGTCTGTTCCTGCGTTAGGTTCAGTGAGGCCAAACGCGCCTACTTTTTCACCTTTTGCAAGTGGAACGAGAAATTTTTGTTTTTGCGCTTCAGTACCGAATTCATAAATTGGGGCTGCGCATAATGACGTGTGAGCCGATAAAATTACAGAAGTTGTACCACATGCGACGCCAAGTTCTTCAACACAGTTAATGTACTGCCAGTAAGTACCGCCTGCGCCACCATAGTTTCTTGGGAATGGAATGCCCATTAACCCTAAGTCTGCCATTTTTTTAACCGTTTCTTCTGGAAATCTCTCTAAGTCATCTACTTCCGCAGCGATTGGTTCTACCTCATTCTTTGTAAACTTTCTAAAAAGTTCACGCATCATGAGGTCTTCATTTGTTAATTCAAATCTCATTTTCGTCCCTCCATTTGTTAATAATTTAACTCTTGTCTGCAAAAAAATAAAACTATCCCATGACAATATTTTAACACTATCTGTTAAAATAACCAACAAGATAATTCTAATTTAACAAACTAATTTTGAGAACACACTTAATCAAACGTATATATGGATTTTTCAATGCGCTCAATCGAATATTCATCGTAACCGAGCACCATAAGCATGTCCACAATTGGGTCAATAATTTTACTGGCTTTAAAATAATAAAGCCCGCGTGCTGGAATTTTTTCACTGGTTATCTTAAGTTGTTCAGAATAGGCAATAGCCCGCTCTGGATAAGAACTTAACCATGCGCAGGCTCTATAATATTCATCGGCAAACGAACGAATAATGTCCGGGTTGATTTCGACGATAGATTTATCTATTAAAAGTGCAAGCTGATAGTCATCAGACTCATCTAAAGAGAGATAAGGGCCTACCTGAGCAAAAATATCAAGCTTTAAATAGATATCCTCCATCGCAAATATTTGATTGCCCGTTGGCAACTCTAGTTTTTGAGTATAAGAAACGGTATAATCTTTGTCTCTGTATATATTCATTTGCTCAAGTTTAAATGCCAACCGATCAGCGGTGGTCTCAAATTTTCCATTTAAACCAGATGGGTCGTAAATAACAATTTCTTTACCAATGATTTCATCCCATTTTGATGCACCAAGCATGACATGGCTGTTGCCCTTCACAGCACCTGCTAACTGATACGTATCGGTATTAAGCAACATTTCAATGGCCATCTTAAACGGTACAATGGCAAGACTCGCTTCGTTGTTCTCAATGGCTTTGAATATCAAATTCCAATCATTAAAAATCGTGTACTCAAAAACGATATTCTCTTTGATGGATGGCTGCTCATATAATATCTTAGTCAATGAGTAAGAGGCTAACCCTTCAAGTGCAATACAATTAAGATATAAACTTTGTTCTCTAACCAGAGTCTCAACCAATCGATCCGTCTCAGTTACAGGGTTTGGTCCATTCTCTTGTTCGCCGCTTTTTTTGGCACATCCTGTCACGAATAGAGCACTTATTAAAAGAAGACACGTTAAAATGCGTAAAACTCTTTTTTTTGTAAGCATGTTGCCACCCCAATTTTGTAGATTGTATCTCAAATTTTAACACAAAAAAAAGGCTGTAACAACAGCCCTACATGACGATTTTTCTTCTAAGGTAATCACTTTCAAGTTTCACAATTTCAAGATAGACTTGATCATTGTTTAAAATGAAGTTTTTATCGATTAATAAATCATGCTGAGCAATAATCAGAGCGATCTTATCAATGCTGTTTTTAGAAACGAGTTTCGAGCGTACGCGGTCAATGAGGTTAAAGCCTTGTGCACTATTACCAATGGCAATAAACAGTCGACCATTTCGCTTAAGTACCCGCTCTGTTTCTTTTAAAGTCAGAGACAATCCTGATCCGAAATCTTTTATACCACTCAGTACGATTTTGTCCACACTCTCGTCTTCACAATCGAGGCGACCATTTTTTAAATCTATGTAGAAAATCTTAGAGTCACCATGATGCAGCATTATGTCATTGTTTTTCCATTCAAGAATGATGTCCAAAGGTGTAAACTGATTGGGACTCATTCTTTTGAAGCGTTCCATTGTCATTATGTACTCCTTAAAGAATCCTGCCTTAAAAATACCATAGGACGCTTGGAAATACAATAAAATCCACGTAAACAATATCATAACTTATTTTAACAATTTTTAATATTTCGAAATATTTTAACGCCTTACAGGTACCTTATCTAGAGATTGTCTGGATTTTTTTTGAAATAAAGACGTTCTGCCGTTTGTCTTGTTTCTACTATCAGTGCGTCAATACGATCCAATTCTGCTTGAATGTGTTCAGCGGTTTCTTTTGGGACATTAAAATATAAAAAGAGGTCTTCAAACTTTCTAAGTGACAGGTTGAAGCGTTTATTTATATCGATAAAAACATCAATATTGTGACTTTGAGATGCATTTTTGAACTGCTCAAGATCAATCAACATAATCTCTATGACATCTGCTTCGCTTTCAAATTCTCTGAGTGCTAGCGGATACGGTTTAATGCGCTCCAAAAAATATCTGCCTTTTGTATTGATGTTATAAACATATGAAATCTCGTGCTTTCCAACCATAAATAATACATAGCACATTTTTGAGTTTAGGACATAAACATCGGCCCCCATTTGTCTTAGTTTAAAATCGTGTTCCATAATTTCGGCATTCATTAATTTTCGCAATCAAACCCCTCCTTATATAATAAATAGGACTAAATAAACAGTTGATATCATGATAGAAACAATCATCAACGGAAAACCGATTTTCATATAATAGCCAAAAGACATTTTATGACCATGACGCGTCAGAAGCCCATGAACAATAACATTTGCTGAAGCACCTATTAAAGTACCGTTGCCACCTAGACATGCGCCAAGTGAAAGTGCCCACCAAAGAGGTGATACATCAAGATTTGACATTTCACCGTAATTCTTAATAAGTGGAATCATCGTTGCTACAAATGGAATGTTGTCTAAAACAGAAGATGCTATTGCTGAAACCCATAAAATGACAATCATGGTCATCATCATATTTCCATCTGTCAATTCAAGTAGTTTTGAGGCAAGAAATTTCATAACACCGACTTCTTCAAGGGCGCCTACTAAAATAAATAACGAGACGAAAAAGAAAATGGTTGGCCACTCTATATCAATAAAAATATCTTCAACATCTACTTTACTAATCAATAAAAGAACCGATGCTGCAAAAAGGGCCACCGTCGCAGATTCGTAATGTAGCGTTTGATGAAAAATAAACCCGATTACAGTCATTGCAAGCACGACAATACTTTTTTTCATAAGTATTGGATCTTTAATGGCCAGCTTCTCATCCAACAAAAGGACTTTAGCTTTGTTTGCGTCGCTCGCTATGTATTGTAAGCGATACCCATATTTGAAAGCAAACATTGTGACGATAAAAATAACGACCACGACAGGTGCAAGATGTACGGCAAAGTCCATAAAACCTAAACCTGTTGCACTACCGATCATGATATTGGGCGGATCACCGATAAGCGTTGCTGTACCACCAATATTGGCAATCAAAATTACAGGCACTAAAAACGGAATCGGATTGAGTTCAAGCGTATCACAAATGACTAAGGTCACTGGAACAATTAAAAGGACCGTTGTGACGTTGTCAAGGAATGCAGATGACAGTGCCGTAATGGCGGCAAAGTATAAAATGATTTTCCAAGGGTCACCTTTTGCCAATTTTGCGGCTCTAATCGCGACATATTGAAAAATGCCGCTTTTTTTCATAATATTGACAATAATCATCATACCGATCAACAGTCCAATTGTATTGAAGTCAACATACTGTAGTGCTTTTTCTTGGGCTTCAATATTGAGAATAACCATGGTTATGGCACCGACCATCGCCACTGCTGTACGATTTAACTTTTCACTCATAATCATAAGATAGGTGATTAAAAAGACGCCTATTGCTATTATCAGTTGATTTTGCATTTTATTTTACACAACCTTACTTTTATATTATCCCTAAACGCTATCTGGGACTAGGTAATCATATCCCTAAGAAATTTTTAAATCAAGCGATTTTCTTATTTCTTTATAAACTATACTATAAAGCAAATATATTTTCATTATTTTAACAAAGCGGCTTTTTAGTTAATTTAATTAAGTGTAAATTCTTTGCGCGTTCGAAGCAAATAGCCGAACCACAAATAAACAATGACACCTTTAAAGACACTGCTAACGGTGATACTCCACCAAATACCATTCAGACCGAGTAAAGTCATCTGGCTAAAATAAAGGGCCATTGGGATTCTTAGAAGATTAAACACGATGCTAATGATTGCAGCTGGCTCTGTTTTTCCGATACCATTGAACGCACCTGAACTCGTAATTTCTACGCACATAAACATCTGAGACAAACCTAAAATCCTCAGATAATCAACACCTAAAGTTACGGCTTCAGGTTCGCGAATAAAGATCATAAACAACCATTTGGCACCAAAAAATAACAGTAGGGTGTTAAAAAGACCGAGTAAAAATGAAACGCGCATGGCCGTTCGATAGCCTTCTATAACACGCTGATACTGTTTTGCGCCATAGTTTTGACCAACAAAAGCACCTAGTGCAACGGCAAGACCCATTGCCGTCATCCATGTAATCGATTCGATTTGAGAACCTACCTTTTGTACGGCGATTGGAAGCGGCCCATAACTTGCAATAATCCTTGCGATTATGATAGATATCAGTGTGAACAAGCCACTTTGTAATGCTGGTGGGAATCCCATTTTAACAAGCTTTTTAACTAAAATCATTCTTGACTTTTTAAGCAGCGTGAAATGGTGAAACAGTGAATGCTTGTACTTGATATGATAATAAAAGACTGCAAATACAACACCTTGAGCAATAATCGTCGCTAAAGCAGCACCTAAAACGCCCATTTTGGGGAAAGGACCCACTCCGAAGATCAGTATTGGATCGAGCACCATATTGACAAGTAAACCAATTGCATTAATTTTAAACGGCGCTTTACTATCGCCACGACCATTAAATATACCTGTAAATACCTGATTACAGAATGGAAAAAGCATGCCTAGGGCAATGACAACTAAATACCCAATACTCATGCGATCAACGGCTGCATCTTGCGTATGAAAAAATGCAATTAACGGGTTTCTGAGAAGGATGATTGCAAGGCTGTATGCCAAAGCAATAACAACGGTAATATGAATCCCCGTACGCGCAATTTCTTCTGCACCCGCGTCATCATCCGCTCCTGTTGCCTGTGCCACTTTAATTTCTGTTCCCGTTTTACCTAAAAATACGAAGGCTTGTGAAAGCCAAATAAAAAAACCTGCTATACCAACGGCGGCAACCGCACTTGATCCTAAAAATCCAATCCATAACATATCTGTCAGGTTGTATGCCATTTGAATGAAACTTGTCCCCATGATGGGTAAAGCCATTCTTACCAGTCCAGATAAAATGGGACCCTGCGTTAGGTCGTTTTTTACGCGTTTTGTCATAGGGTGTCCTCATATCGCTTTCAAATTAATATTTTGTCAAATCTTAGATGCAATCAAATAATAGTCTATATCATATAGCGAAGTGGCGGCAATCATTTATTTGAATACCGATACAAAAATAGTGCCTTTTTAAAAATTTGTAGCAAATTTTTTATTAAATTGTAACACAATTGTAAACTTAATAGCGTATACTGTTCAGAAGTGCACCGGATTATTTTTGAGTGTTGGGCACATACTGGCGAATGTTAAAGGCATTAAGAAGATTTGAGGCAATAAATAAGGAGAGTTTATGAAATTACGTTCAAAATGCATACTTTCGATTTTACTCATTATAACACTGATCACAGCAACCCCCATGGTTCAAACCGCATCATTTGCCGCAGCATTTGGCGATGTTAACGGGCACTGGGCGGAATCCTATATCGATACAATCAAACCACTAGGCGTCATTAGCGGCTATCCCGACGGTACTTTTAGACCGGAAGAAGCTGTGAAGCGGATTCATTTTATTTCAATTACTGTAAATGCACTAAAAAAAGCAACGCGAACCCCTGCTAAAAATGAGTACTGGGGGACGCCTTATGTTGAAGTCGCATTGGAACTTGGCCTTGTTAGTGAATCAGAATTTGGTGGCCTTACGCTTGCAGCCCTTGAAAAACCTATTACGCGTGAAGAGATGGCAAGTATCGTCGTCAATGCGTTTTATAGCACGGGTGCAACTTTGAGCCCACAAGCCATCGCAGCGGCTTCAAAAACTTTAAAAGATTTTAACACGGTCTCTCATGATTATTACAATCAAGCCATTGCGGCCGTTGCACTTGAAATCATCACAGGCTATCCAGATGGCACCTTTAAGCCAGGAGAATGTGCAAGCCGCGCTCAAGCCGCTGTTGTGTCGCATAAATTACTCGTTGAATTAGGGACACTTGAAGCAGACGCAACTTATGCGGTCAATGGCATCAAGATTGGTGATTCTTATGAGGCCGTTATAAAATCAAAGGGGTCCCCCCTTCGTGAGGATGCCAGTGAATATGGTTTTAAATGGTTGATTTATCACGATCAATATCGCAACTATGTACAAGTGGGCATTCAAGGTGGCAAAGTGGTTGCTTTATTCACCGGTTCAAATTTGCTTACCTCACAAAATGGGTTGAAAATGGGTATGACAAAGGCACAAGTTGAAACCCTATTGGGCAAACCGCTGAATAGTATATTAAAAGGGACGACCGATTATCTTCAATACAACAATGCAGAAACGGCCACTTATTTAAATCAGAAAGTCTATATCACCGCTTATTATGACACAGCAGACAGTGGTAAAATGTTTGGTGTTAAACTTGTCGATTATACGGTTGAACAAGCTTTTAAAAGCCAGTATGGCAACACTACCGACGCGCTCAGAATCGCTCTTGAAAAACAGCTTTTTGACTTGTTGAATGTTTACAGAGTAAGCTTTAACAAACCTGTTTTAAAATGGAATGAAGCCTTAGCTGGTGTGGCTCGAAAACATAGCAAAGATATGGCAGTCAGAGATTTTTTCAGCCATACGAACCCAAGTGGTTATGACCCGTTTAAAAGAATACTCGCAGACGGCCTAGACTATAAAGTCGCGGCAGAAAATATCGCTGCTGGTTACACCAATGCCTTTTCGACGCACAGTGGTTGGGTAAATTCACCCGGTCATCGTCTCAATCTTCTAAGAGATATCCAAGAAGTTGGCATCGGCGTCTATCTAGGTGGTAATTTGTTTAACTACTATACACAGAACTTTATTACCCCATTAAACTAACATAAAAACAAAATAGGGCGTTCCTCAGTTAATCTGAGAAACGCCCTTATTTGTTTTTTGCGTCTTCTAATTCTGGCATTTTGGACAAACACCAAGTATCTCAAGACGGTGTTCAAGGATTTTAAAATGCGTTGCTTGACTAAGGGATTGCTCATAACCTTTAAGCGGACAACCCTTGATTGCAGTAATTGCATTGCATCTAACACAGATGAGGTGGTGACGGTGTTCCACCCTATAAAGTTCGAATACCGCTTTATAGTCGTTGCCAAAAGAAGTCTTTGTGACAAGCCTATTTTTAACAAAGATGTCCAACACCCTATAAACTGTAGATAAATTAACACGATCATCATTTAATAGTTCTATTTTTAAAGCATCATAAATAGCGTCTGCAGTGACGGGTTGATTGCATGAAGCCAAATAATCAAACACGCGTTGTCTTTGCTTTGTATTTTTTATGCCATTTTTTTTGAAGAGATTCGCCATTTCATCAAGATTTTTTTGCTTGTTTACCATAAATAATCATTCTCCTTACCTTATGCGTTTAAACCCAAACGCTAAAACAAATAATAGGGCATTTACCATGACAATACTTGCGCCAGATGGTAAATTCAGAGCGTATGAACCAACGACACCAATAAGTACCGCTGTTACAGAAATCACCGTCGACAAGACAATGGTCGATTTAAAACTTTTTGAAATTTGAAGCGCCGTGACGGTTGGAAAGATTATCATGCTAGAGATTAACATCGTGCCTACGACGCGTATGCCTAGTACGATGGTTATGGCCGTGAGTGTTGCAATAAGTGCATTCATGTATTTGGTATTAATACCCATTACACTGGCAAATGCCTCATCATGTGTGATGGCAAATAAATCATTATAATATAAAATGACGGTCAAAACCACAATAACCGCTAAAATCAATGACAAGATAACATCCATCTGACTTATTACCAAAATACTCCCAAAAAGAAAGCTAAACAAATCGACATTGAATCCCTGTGAAACACTGGTGATCAATATACCCAAAGCCACTGAAAAGGAAGACACAAGGCCAATAGCAGCATCACCATGCAAATTCGCTTTTTCATTCAACTTGAGTATGAATAAAGAGGCAGTAATCACAACGGGAATCGATATAAATAAAGGCGATGTGTTCAACAGCAAAGCAATTGCAACTGTTGCAAAACTAACGTGTGCAAGGCCATCCCCTATCATTGAGAATTTTTTGAGTACTAAAAATATACCCAACATTGAGCCGCAAATAGCAATCAATACCCCAACGATGATGGCACGCTGCATAAACCCATATTGCATCATTTCGCCTATAATACCAAAGAGATTAGTCATGAGGGTTCGCCGCCTCTAGATGGAAGTGGTCATGGCCTAATGATGTCGCAAATTTATCTACCGCGTCGAAGAAGACAACTTCTCGGTCTAAAACCAGCATCTTTCTAGCATACTTCTGCACGCTACCGAGGTCATGCGAGACGAGGATCACTGTCGTGCCATCCGTCGTGTTAATTTCTTGAATCAACTTGTAAAAATCTTCGCGAACCCGAGGGTCTAGTGCGCTGGTTGGTTCATCCATAATGAGGAGTTCCGGTTTGTTTACCATCGCTCTAGCCAAAAGGACACGCTGTTGTTGCCCACCGGATAAGTCACCGATTCTCTTATGCTTAAGATCTAGAATATTTAGACGGATTAATATGTCATCAATTTTCACTTTATCCGCTTTTGTAATAATCTTTGGTCTTTTTTTCTTACTTAAAAGCCCAATGCCCACAATCTCTTTTACTTCGGCGGGAAACAACCTGTCACTGGTAAGCGCAATTTGTGGCAAATACCCTTTTTTTATATTTGGATTTTGGTAAATGACTGAGCCACTTTCCAGTTGTATAAGGCCAAGCATGGCTTTTACAAGGCTCGTTTTACCCGAACCATTGGCGCCTACTAAACCGATATAATCCCCTTTAATGATTTCAAAAGAAACGCGATCAAGCACAATATGGTTGCCGTATTTAACTGAAATATTTTTTACTTCAATTTGTTTATTCAACATAGCCGAGTCCAATTTTCAACCGTTCAAGATTGCCTTTCATAATATCTATATAAGTAATGCCACTTTTGAGTTCATCTTTTGAAATATTGTGCGCTCCGTGAAGCAGTAACATTTGAACCCCTGCTTCTTCAGATATAATGGTTGCCACTCTAGGGTCAATGAGCTCTTCGTAAAAGATACCCTTGGCTTTTGTCTGTTCAATGGTGTTTATCAAGTTCGCAATGCGTTTAGGTGTTGGCTCAGCATCTGGTGAGAAACCAACATAGGGTGATAAGTTTTCTAAACCATACCGTTTGGCAAAATACCCAAATGCAAAATGACCGCCTGATAGAATTGTCTTAGACTGTGTCTTTTCAAATGCACTTGAGAAATCTTGATCGAGTGCTTCAAGAGACATTATAAGTGCTGAAGCATTGGCTTCAAATAGTGCTTTCTGTTCAGGCATCGCATCAATAAGGGCCTCTTTGATCGATTCGACCATAATAATGGCGTTTTGGGGATCCAACCAATAGTGTGGGTCATATTCCCCTTCTTCATGTACCCCTTCGTTGATGGATGCTTCATGATTGGCAGCCATCAATTCGATCCCGACACTCATATCGAGAACACGTGTGTGATTGAGGTCAATTGACTGAATGAGTGACTGTGCCCATGGCTCCATTGTCTCACTTGTGTAAAGAAAAAGATCCGCTTCTGTAATTTTGATAATGTCTTTTGGTGTCGGTTCATAGGCATGTGATTCAATGCCTGGTGGCAGTATTAACGTGACTTCCGCAAAATCACCTGCAATGGCACGGGCAAAATCGTAGTGCGGAAAAAGGCTAGCAATGATTTTTAGTTGATATGTCTCTTTAATAGATTGCGTGCTATCAACAATTGGATCAGATGTTTGACGCACGCATCCTGTTACAAAAAATAGCCCTACATAAAGTGCGAAAAATATGATTAAAGTTTTAACTGTAAGCCGTTTCAATGGACCCTCCTAAAAAAAAAACACAAATGCAAGTGATTTGCATTTGCGTTAATTATATCATTTAGGTTTCTTTTGTCAACGCCCCTTGAACCGTTGTTTGCTTTTTAAAATTAACTTCCACGAGTAAGATGGCGACAAAAATAAGTGCGCAGCCCACAAGCATTATTGGCGTCAAGACTTCGTTAAGTAACAAAACACCTAGAAGTGCTGCAAATACAGATTCAAGAGATAAAATGATCGATGCATGCGACGAACTTGTGTATTTTTGCGCAACGGTCTGTATGGTAAAACAAGCAAATGTAGAGAAAATCGCTAAGTAAATAATTGCAAACCATGCCCGTGGTGGCAATGTGCTAGGAATAGGTTCCGTTGCTAATGCCGTGATGACGAACAAAACAGCCGCTATGGCAATTTGCAAGAACGCCAGTTTAAACACATTCATATCTTTTGCAAAATACTCAATGGAAATGATATGACCTGCAAATAATACCGCACAAAGTAAGGTGAGCATGTCGCCAACATTGAGTGAAAAGTTTGCATTCAAACTGATGAGACCAATACCGATAATCGTTACAAAACTGCCTATGAATGCTTTGATTGGTGGCCTTTTACGGTAGAGTATCCAATAGATTAATGGAACGATGACAACGTAAGTCGCTGTTAAAAAACCTTGTTTTGATGCGGTGGTAAATTGAAGCCCAAAGGTCTGTGCCGCAAAAGCGAAAAACAAGATCACGCCAACCACAGATCCTTTCTTAAAATCTATTAAGCTTATTTTTCCAATATATCGGTGTAAAAACACATATAATATAACCGCTGCAAGTACAAACCTTATGCTCATAAGCACCATTGGCGTCACTGTATTTAGAGCATCTTTAACCGCGACAAAGCCGCCACCCCAAACAAAGGCTACAAAAAGTAAACTCAAATCTGAAATCAAACGCTTTTTATGATCTGATAAATGACCCATTAACCCTCCCTAAGACTTTATTTATGCCCCTCTCAATTGCTAAACGACTCATTTGTCTTTGCTTTTGTTAGACCACCCACTTCAGCGGGTGATAAATCGCGCCACTGACCTGGTTTTAATTTACCAAGTTTAATATGCATGATACGCGTTCGCTTCAACGAAATGACATGATATCCAAGTGCTTCTGCCATTCGCCTTATCTGTCTATTGAGTCCCTGTGATAGTATGATGGTAAAAGTCTTGTCTCCCATCGCTAGTATTTTACAAGGTTTCGTCACTTCATGTCTTTCTTTAACAGGGTTAAATATTTTTACACCTGATGCCATTTTTTCTAAAAACTCAGGCGTGATTTTTTTATCAACACTCACGTGATATTCTTTATCATGACTGTTTTCAGCCCTTAGAATTTCATTCACGACACTGCCATCACTTGTAAGTATAATAAGACCTTCTGAGTCTTTATCAAGTCGACCTATTGGAAATATACGCTCTTTATGGCCTACAAAGTCTACAATATTTCCCTTTACATGACGTTCCGTCGTGCAGGTGATGCCAATTGGTTTATTGAGCACTATGTAGACATGTTTCTTTTTGGTTTCAATGCGCTTCCCATCCACTTCCACACGATCTTTTTCTGCAACTTTAGATCCAAGGTCAGCATATCTACCATTTATTTTAACGCGTTTTCCTAAAATCAGGGCATCGGCTTCTCGCCTTGAACAAAAACCGGATGCACTGATATAATTATTGATTCTCATGGGTACCTCACATTATTAATTGCTTCAACTTCAACCACTATCATATCAACTGGTAGCGTTTGTGTAAATGGACAAAAAAAATTCTCATTTCATAATCGAAGTGAGAATTAAAAAAGTGGAGGAAACTATGAATTTACGATTTATTATTTTGAAGGGTTGCTTTGAATTAACACGTCAATGAATATTGAATCATCTGACTTTCCTTAACTAGATTATATCCAACGTACCCGATTTCAATCAATTTTTTTTGTTCGTGAATTCGATCCATTTTTAGCAGTTTGCTTTCGTCGAAACATCGTCCTTGATCCATACTCAGGTCTTTGTGAAGTATAAAACGCCACATCCCTTTTTCGTATTCAAGACCATATTTTCTTTTAAGGGCTTTGATGTTTAGACCTGCTGACATGATATTGAATAGGCTAAAGAGGTTATACGGTGATACTGTACACATAATATGTTTCATAGCCATAGGCTCAATAAGTGATATCGCTTGTTCAAGTGTTCGTGCTTGGAGTCTATTACCGCGGTAAAGCGGATCAACCAGTGTCGTTTCAAGATGTACGACTTTGTCTAAATCCGACAAATTCATGGCGATATCTCTTCCCAAATTCTTCAGAGCGTTTTGTGGAAAACTGATATATCGATATGAAATCAGCGCATCCTCAGAATTGAATACGCCAATAATTTTCGCGCCATTGTATAAATCTTCTAGCATTTCATTTTTTGTATCTTTATAGAGAACTTCTTTGTTCGGCAATCCCTCGTATACTAAGTTTTGAAGGTTTACAACTGCGTTTATCTCTCGCGGTTCCACAAGTCGCATCGTATAGCTTTCAACCTGTCTGGTGCCTAAACTTCTCTTAACTAGATACCCTTGATTTAGAATCATAAAAGTCCTCCTTTCTGAGAATTAATGCATAGGTTACAAAAATATCTAACAACTTGTTCAAAATTGTAAGTTGTTAGTATTATATCACTAACAACCTTGTTTAGTCAATAAGGTTGTTAGTTTTTTTATTTTCGTATGAACGAAGTGATGCTATAATAGAATGGTATCAATCAATGCACAATTCAATGTGCACAACTGGAGGCAAACATGAGCTCAAAAAAAGTAAAATACCCTGAAGTGACAATCGACAATCAGACGTTTCTGCGACTACCAATTAAAACCCATGTAGTAATGAAAGAAGACATTTTAATGGATGTGATTCAGAAATATGTCGATCAAATGCTCATGCCTGATGATATTTTATTTGTTACAGAAAAAATTGTTGCGATCACTCAAGGACGCGCAATTCCTCTAAAATCCATCAAACCGAGACCACTTGCCACCTTGCTTTCTAAATATGTGACGAAAACACCCGCAGGCATCGGGCTCGGTATGCCTGAAACGATGGAGATGGCACTTAGAGAATGTGGTATCCCAAGAATTTTACTGGCATCCGCTGCAAGTGCAGTCACAAAAATTCTTGGTAAGAAAGGCGTGTTTTATGACATCGCCGGCTATAAAGCAACTTCCATCGATGGGCCAACACCTAACACGTTGCCGCCATACAACCAGTTTGTCGTTCTAGGTCCTGACAAACCCAATGAAGTGGCAAAGTCGATCAGCGCAGTGCTAGGCGGCGCAAAAATAGCCATTGTCGACATCAATGACTTAAGTGGTGTTATTTTAGGTACCTCACACAAAGAGATTGATCGCGGCTTGCTTGTCAAAATCCTTAAAGACAATCCGCTTGGTCAAGACCATGAGCAAACACCGCTGGGCATTATCCGCAAGTTATAACGGTTTCTATCTTTTCAGCTAAATAAAAAGCGCTTAACATACAAACCTTAGTACTAAAAGTTTGTGTGTTAAGCGCTTTTTTATCGACTTTTATATTCTATCGATTTCTAATTTTCATCGACTTTCTTACTCATATATTTTTCAACGCGTTCTATATTTTCTGCGGCGTTTCCAACATAATAGACAACATCACCTGTAAAAAATACAAGCTTTGGGCCTGGTGATAATAAAAGTTGACCCGTTCGATTTATACCAATAATCGTTGCGCCTGTATGCAACCAGAAACGCACATCACCAATAGATTTTCCTACCAGATGACTTGTTTCAGGAATTTTAAATTCTAGCGGATGGATAATCCCAACATGTTTCATGATGAGCGCTTGTTCTATCAAACTATCCATGCGGCTAAGCACGGCATCTTCTATGAGTCTTTTTTCTTCAATCATGTGACTGATGTCTTCACGAAGGGATAAAATACGATCTTTAGAATGATGCTCTTTGATAAACGCTTCTGCAGCTGACTTTGATTTAATCAAAATGCCCTTTTTCTCAATGACATTTACCACACTCAAATCCTCTAGGAGTTTCAGCGCACGACGTATGGTCTCAGGCGATACACTGTACTTTCCTGACAATGTTGAACGGCCTTTAATCAAGTCACCCACTTGCCATTCATCATTTAAAATACTGTACGCAATATCAATCGCAATTTTTTCATATCTAGGTGCCTTCGCACCTTGCTTTGATGTCTCATTTCCAGTATGGTTTAAAATATTAGCCTTCTTGTCCACATTCTGCCATCCTTTTTCAAACGTCTCCTGACGTTTATTTGACTGCCATACGATTTAAGAAATATTCCATGCTATCACAGGTCTTCTGATATTGACTTTCGGCTAACGCTGTAAAGGCCATATGGTCATGAACGAGTTTTGTAATCAGCGCTTGATCATCCAATTGGTATTGGCCGACAATTCTTAAATTGATACAAACGTCATGAAGTTGCTTTGCGATTTCCTGAAAGGCTTCAAGTTCCTTATTTACAAGGTCTAGTGTAGCTGTTTCAGACATTAAAATATTATGTACATAACGCAATTTTTTGGCTAGAATTCTTTTAGTATGGATAAAATTTTCTTCAAAAAAACCATTGCTTTCGTTTTCTAAAAATAGGCGCATTAATTCACATTGACGGTTACTGAAACAAGGCTCTGTCTTCGATATTGACTGAATAGGCTTAAGGTGCACCTTCATCTGTTGAAATCTAAATCCGTTAGTTTCTTCAAATTCTGTTTTCATTCGCTCTAGTTGTGGCTTTTTTATAAGATTAAGCTTTTCAAAGGTTTCAGGATGCATAAATGCTGCATATCCACGTTCAAATTCATCAATCTCACGAATAGGCGATGTCATATTGAAATATTTTTTTGTGACCGTATCTATCATATGATAATCACTGGATCTGACTTTATCCATGTAAAAAAACATGAGTGCTCTAAATTGTCTAATACGCTCTCTAAAAACATGTATGCTTTCGTGTTCAAATGACGCATTAATCATTTCTTCTAAAGTCAGATCTATGGCTTCAAGTTGTTTCTCCATTATTTGTTGAATGTCTCGTTCATCAACCATAGTACACTCCTCTTGAGTTTTATCAATTATATCACGTCAAATAACCTTATTCCAGTGTTTCTAGCAAGGTCTAATCAATTAAATAATATGCAACTATCATGCCAAAAAAATAAGCACGCTATAAATAGCGCGCCTCTTTTAACTAAAGATATAGTTGTTAATGAGTATAAAATGTGACAATGAGCCTGCTAATATAAACAGATGGAATATTTCATGAAAACCGAACCCAGCAATGCGGATTCTTTCCGATTTGGATGCATAGAATATTGAACCCACTGTGTAAAGAAGACCTCCGGCGACCAACCATAAAAATCCCGCCATCGGTAAGGCTTTAAAGAGTGGTACAATAAAAAAGATACTAATCCAACCTAGAAATAAATACATCCCTGCTGACAGCCATCTTGGCATATTGATAAACAGAACTTTTGAAATAGTGCCGATAATAGCCAATGACCAAACCAATATCAGCAACGTCGTGCCCAAGGGCCCTTTTAAAGCTGTCAAGCAGATCGGTGTATAGGTCCCTGCTATTAAAACAAAGATCATTGCATGATCGAGCTTTCGAAGCCTCTTGATAGCTGTTGCAGCACCATTATACCAATGGTATAGGGTGGACGCACTATACAGCAATATCATGCTGATGCCAAAAATAATACCGCCAACTAAATAAACGGGATTGCCTTTCATTATTGCATTTACAATCATGACGATTAATCCAGCAAATGCTAAAAAAACGCCAATAAAGTGTGTGATGGTATTGATGGGTTCTCTCATCCCAACCTCCTAACTTTTAACGTGGTATTGAATACTACGTAATCTAGTAACTACATATTACCACTTGGATTCATTTAAATCAATACCTCTTTATAAAAACGTTTTGAAATGCTATACTTTTATTATCACTTAATCAACGTAAGCAAGGAGGCCCTATGCATGCTCTTGAAAAAATTCTAAACTTTCAAAATCCAGATGAAAATACGATTCCAACCATCAAACTCTATATGGACCAGTTACAAGAATATTTTGAAACATCGCTTGGCGATTTAAAACGACAAGATGAGGCGGTCCTTCTCACCAAAACGATGATTAATAACTATGTTAAATCAAACTTAATAAAAGCACCTGAGCGCAAAAAATACGATAAGGAAACCATCGCGGATCTCATCATTATTTATCATTTAAAACAGGTTTTCTCCATTCAAGACACAATGCGCTTACTCACCCTGATGAAACAGGATGCAGACTATTATTCACGTTTTGTTGACTATCAAAACGCCGTTCGAAGTGAACTCATGACTAATATGCCAAACGGGTCCTTTGACATGTCTAAGGAAGATGCTGGTGCGCTATTGCTCCAGCTGACCCTTGAGGTTTCTGTTAAAAAGCAACTGTCTGAACAGCTCATCGATCATCTAAACGCTAAAACTTCTGTGCAGAAAACGCGCTCATCCTCTTCAAATACGGCTTCAAAAGTGACAACATGATAGGGTTCTTTAACGGCCCTTGCCAAGTAGGCGACAATCTGTCTTGTATCTTGGTGAATGAAACATTCGAGTGCCTCGCCATCAAAAATACACTTAACATCAGCTGCGGCTTCCATGATTTTTAAAAAGGTTGTGTTGTCCAGTGTCAACCAGACGGCAGGCATTTCGCCGTATATCCCATGTTCAATATAAACCGCCCATTTTCGATTTGTCCTAGGTGAAGACATGACTTCATTTAAAAGACGTATATTATTAAGTCCAAAAATTTTTCTAATGGATTCTTGCGATAAACCACGTGTTTCAAGCGATTCTCTTACTTTTCCTATTTCAGAAATATCGATGAGATCCACGGGCATCGTCGCACCGTCAAAATCCGATCCGAGACCAACATGGTCGTCTCCGATCACATTTACGATATGCACAATGTGATCGACAAGCTCTGATACCCCTGAATTTACATCGCCTATAAAATATCTACAGAATACAACATTGACGACACCACCGAGTTTAGCAACCGCTTGGAGTTGTGCGTCTGTTAAATTTCTACCATGTGGTTTAATCGCTGCCGCACCTGAATGGCTTGCAATTATAGGTCTTTTGCTTATTTTAACCGTATCCCAAAATGTTTTTTCATTCATATGAGACACATCGACGATGATGTCCCTTTTCTCCATTTCTGTGATGACCCATTTGCCTAAATCCGTCAAACCACCCTGTGAAGGTGATTCATCTCTGTATTGCTCAAGGTTACCCTCTCCTATGGCGTTGGAAAAATTCCACAAAAGCGCAATGGCTTTTACACCTAAATCTTGATATTGTGCGAGTAAATGGTTTGCATTTTCTTGACTGAACGCATACCCACCTTCTATGGTTTGGATGCCTATTCGCTTACCTTCAGCCAATGCTTTTTCAAGTGTCACAAAATCCGATGGGACACAAAATGTATCGGGATTCAGTTTCTCTGTATATTTAAGTGCATTAATAGACGCTAAGATTCGGCTATTATTCTTCTCAAGGTCGCCATAATCCGTCGTATATGCTGCAAAATAAGCAATATTCACATGTCCTTTTCTCATTTTGGGTAAATCTATATGAAACGGGGTATCTAAACCAATATTGACAACGGGTTCTAAAGTTACAGCATCGATGACTTTCATCATTGTATCGTTATGTGTGTCTACAGTGATCATTTCATTGCTATCTTTACTGACCATAATGACCTCCAAAGCAATTCATTTTCAATTTGTGTGCTTACAAAAAAATTATATCACAATAATAATTTAGGACCTATAGCCGTCAAGCTGTTTTTTTTCTTAAAATCTTACGTATCAGCTTTACAAACAGTCACCCAAACGTTATGATTTCTTTAAGGACCATTCGCCATAAGGAGGCACATCATGCACGAGCATATTCACATTAAAAATGGCACTTTATATATAGAGGATTGTAACGCGTTAGAATTGGCACAACGTTACAAAACGCCACTCTATGTCATGTCAGAATCCAGCATACGCCAAAAATGTCAAATGGTAAAAAGTGATTTTCTAGATAAGCATGATGATGTTCATGCCGCTTATGCGAGTAAAGCGATGTTGACGACAGCGCTTATTAAAATCATCCAGCAAGAAGGCCTTTACATGGATGTCGTGTCTGGTGGCGAGCTATACATGGCCATTCAAGCCGATTTTCCTACAGATAAAATCATCTTCCATGGCAATAATAAGTCCCTAGAAGAACTCGAATACGCCATTAAGCATCAAGTTGGAAGAATTGTTGTCGACAATTTGTACGAACTAAAAGCTTTGAATACACTTTGTGCGGCGCTGAACAGAAGGGCACGCATTTTGTTTAGGATCACACCTGGTGTTGCCAGTTCAACGCACGATTATATCGCTACTGGGAAAAAGGATTCGAAATTTGGCATCTCTTTGGACGATGCGGTGATCTACCCTGCCATACAAGAAGTGCTTAATCAACCATTAATTGATTTTATGGGGTTCCATTTCCATGTAGGGTCTCAGATATTCGATCATACGTCTCATATTAAAGCCACTGAAATCGCTCTTAACCTAATCAAAAATGTCAAAGAACGTTTTGATTTTACGGTGAAGGAGCTAAACACGGGTGGCGGTTATGGCGTGAAATACACAAGAGATGATGTACCTCAAACCATCGCTTACTTTACGGATGCCATTATGGAAACCATCGACGGTTTTTGCAAAACGAACCACATCGCGAGACCGACTGTCTTCATTGAACCAGGCCGTTTTATTGTGGGCGAAGCGGGAATAACGCTGTACAAAATTGGCAGTGTAAAAGAACTACCTGGGATTCGCACGTATGTTGCTGTGGATGGTGGTATGACAGACAACATTCGCCCCGCGCTCTATCAAGCAAAGTACGAAGCTTTGATTGTCACAAAAGCAGATTTACCAGCGTCGCAAACCGTCACTTTATGTGGCAAGTGCTGTGAATCAGGAGATATACTCATCGAGAATCTGCCATTGCCTGTGATTGATGAAGATGATATATTAGCTGTTTTTTCAACAGGCGCGTATAACTATTCTATGGCTTCACACTATAACAAGCACACCCTTCCAGCAATGGTACTTGTAAATGGAAGCAACGCATTTGAAATTATTAAACGAGAAACCTATGAAGATTTAGTTCGGTTTGACCAGGTTCCAGATTATTTGAAATAGGATAAAATAGCCTAGCATTTAAAAAGAGCACCAATGGCATCATTCATTGCGAATGATCCCTTTGGTGCTCTTGCTTTGTGGATATCTCATGGGTTATGCACAGGTTATCCCCAAAAGTCTTATTTTTTATTAATTTTGTGCATAAAGTTGATCGTTATAATAACTTATATAGAAATAACCAGTAAACCAAACATAAACCGAGAAAAATCTGAACTTCATAGACATAAATCATAACTTTTGACCATCTATAATCCTGTTTTGTACGGCCTATCATGATTAGTGCTGGTACTGACAGTATTAAAGTGGCATAGCCAAAAAACTTGGTCCCACTGACCGCCGTATTTATACCATAGATGACGTTTGATATATCATAACGTGTCGAAATAATGAATATAAATACAAGAACACCCGAAATTGCTAAGCTATGGAAAAGGAGTACCCAACGCGGCGTATCATGAATGCGATTCACTTTCATATTTGACCAACGCGTTAACAGTAACAACAAGGCTATAACATTACATAACGCCATGAGCAATAACATTGCACCTTCAAAGATGATACTTTGAAAAAAGGGGGTCCGCTCATAAATCGAATTGCCAACTAACAGATACTCAAGTTGACCATTTTCATCGGTTCTAAATTCCGCGTAATTTTCTAAAGTATCACTATAAAAAATGGTCTCACTGATTGGTATATAATAATCGTCGCCGATTTTAATGCCATTCGAATCATTGGTAATTCTCACCTGATCTATAATGCGTGTCAGTTTTTCTAACGTTTCTTTTGAAACATTGACCGGTGAAAATACACCATTAAATTTAGAGAGATCGTCTATTGCATAAGGAACATGACCATCGATGGACTCAAAATCGTCTATCAAATCACTCAGGACTGCATTGGTAAGGCTTTCGCGTGCTTTAAGGTTATTCGAATTGTAAGTTAAAAATAAACCAAGCTTAATTTCCGGTATCACCAATAGTCTGGTATTTGATCCCGGAATGCCTCCATCGTGGATATAAGCTTCATAATCGCCATATTTAACGACTGAAAAACCGAAACTTCTACCTGAAATCAAAGCATTATTGGCAATTTGTCTTGTAAATAGCGCGTCATATACCGTCTTATCCATATCGCCTGAGGTGAAGGTCTTAAGCAACAAAGTCATGTCATCAACCGTCGTTAAAAAATCATCAGAAGGCAAATGTTTGGCTTTAAAAGGGTCAAGAGGTATTCTTTGGCCGCCGAATACCGAATAATTTTGGATACGTGTTAATCCTGGTGGTAGATTACCAAGTAACAAATTGCTAGACGTAGTCATTCCAAGTGGCCTTAAGATATTTTCCGCCATATAGTACTCATACCGTTCTCCAGAAATGGATTCTATCAATACACCTGATAAGATGTAACCAACATTTGTAAATATCGTATAGGTGTCTTTTTCAATAACAGGCTTCAGGTTGTAAGCGTCAAAAAAAAGCTCGGCTTGATCACCAAAACTTATGCTTATACTTTTAAGTGGGTCCTCTTGTGTGGCAGAATCCGCTTTTATGTTGGCAATTCCAGTAGTGTGTGTGAGCAAATTTCTAAAAGTCAGACTGCCAATATAAGCACGTTCCGAAAGATACTCAGGCAGATAAGGCCCAATTGCATCATCCACACTTATATGCTTATCCACCAAAAGATTTAAAAGCGCATAAGTCGTTAACACTTTTGACACAGAACCCGTTTGGACAACTGAAAGACCGACATCCATGGGTGTTTTTGTAATGACCTGCGCGTCACCAAAAGCATTTTTATAATAGAGCTTACCTTCTTTTACGACTGTAACCATGGCACCAGGTACATTGTAATTGACCATTTCAACATTGATCAAATGATCAATATCCACTGCAGCAAAACTCGGTATCGAAAACGACAGTAGAAGTAAGATCATGGTTATTATTTTTATTTGCTTCACTGTGTCCTCACTTTCATTTATTAATTCTATATAATTTACCAACTTTATCCCGATAGGTTAAGTCTAGATTAACATCTTTTCCAACGATAATGCTTTCAGCTTCTAAAATACCACGTACCGTTTCATACGCTAAATCAGGAAAATTGTTCTCTTTACTTAAATGGGCTAACAAAATATTCTTGGCTTTACCATAATTGACAATTTCCCTGGCGATATAACCTGCATCTTCATTGCTGAGGTGGCCATGCTCGCTTAAAATTCTACGTTTTAAGTACATCGGGTAAGGTCCTACTTTGAGCATCTCAATATCGTGATTCGATTCAATCATCAAAAGATCGCAGTCTTTGAACTGCTCGATAACGTCATCTGAGATTGCACCTAAATCTGTCGCTATGCCGATTTTAGAACCTTCATGCATAAAGGTATAACATAAGGGATCTACTGCGTCATGTGTGATTCGAGTGCCTTTTACGCGAATATCACCGATAGTAATATCATCAATCGTTTCATAAAGATGCAACAGGTTCTGGTCGACTTCCCCAATTTTAAGCTTAACGGCTTCCCAAGTTTTTATTGTGACGTAAAGAGGCATTTTGTACTTGCGCATCAAAACACCCAGTCCACTAATGTGATCTGCGTGCTCGTGTGTTACAAGTATGCCGTTAATGGATTCAATCTTTACATCTATGGTTTCAAGTGACATTTTTATATATTTTCCGCTCATGCCTGCATCTACAAGCAGGCGCGTTGTCTCTGATTCTACAAATTGGCAATTACCTGAACTGCCGCTTGCTAAAGAACAAAATGATAAAGGCATATTTCCCTCAAACTCTAATAATAATTATAAATTCACGACTGCCCGCACATGAAAGGATGCCCCTGATTTTAGTACGATCTGATAATACGGTAAAGCTTCACCTAAAACAAGATTTGAAACAAGCAAACTTTCGTCATTTAACTTATAAATGACAGAAACACTTTCAACAACATCACCATTCTGTAGTTTCGGTAAAAGTGTATACAATATGCGGTCTATTGAAAGTATATCATATTTAGACCCAGGCGTTGAACTTATATTTACCACATTTTCTCTTTTAAACCCAACGATGGCGTCATCATAAAACCAAATATACGTTTGCGACTCTTCGAAAATAAAACTTTCATATTTTTGTAACAGTTTGACTAGCATATAATCGCCGCTTTTGAAAACTTCTATGGCATCATAATTCAGCGCAAACCCGCTCTTTATCAAAAAAACATCTGCTTTAACGTTAAGTTCTTTGACAACTGCATTATCAACCACTTTAGTAAAACTTGTTAAACTCGGTCCTTCATCCTTGATAACGCGGTTATAATGGGTATCGACCGCATACAAAATAAGCGATTCTTCAAGCGTCACAATCCGATCCTCGGAAACATATTTTTCACCATCAAATGCAAAGTCACTGCCAAGTAAAGCCGCCACATTGGCTTGACCATACGTTTCTAAATCCACATTAACGGACTTAATGCTTTTTGGAAACACCGTATTTGAAACTTCAATTGTCACACCTTTATTAGTAAAAAGTTGAATAACGCCTTCTAAATTGTTCTTTTCTTCATTTTCAAAACGTTGCTGCTCGCGTAGAAAAGTATAACCAAGCATGACATTTGTGACCAGCAACACGATGATTAAAATGGTCTTAATTTTGGGCCAATCCATTAAGTGCCTCCATAAGAATTATCTAAACGTTTGTATTAAACTACCGTTATAGGCATTGAATAAATAGGTGCGGCCACTTATGACAATCTGCCATACGGGAATCACATAATCATCGCCTTCTTCAAAATATCTCAAATCAATGCTGTTAATGGCACTTCGAATCGGGTAGTAATATTGGATTGTATCCATGGTTTTATCTAAAATATTATTATCTTGAAGGTAATAAATACTGATTTCAATGTCGTTTTTAGCAATACAATCTTCACCCGTAAGTAGATGTTCCACCTTCTGATAAGACTGTGGTACAAGTTCGCCTACAAACACTTTTATATTCTTATCAACCGAAACGACTTGATTTTCTTTGACTTCTACGACAATCGGATAATCTTTATCTGATGTTTCTGCCATTGCATATCCATTAAGTTTGTAATTGAAATAAAAGACATAACTATTCGTACCCGTATTGAAGACATAATCCGCTAAATAAATGCCTTCTGGCATTAGACCAAATTGTTCCAACTTACCGACTGCACGTGCAAATGCCCCTTTAAAATCTACACTCTCTGAATTGGCTTGATCAAATTTTTTTCGATAAGCAATATTGCCTTTATGTGTCACCGTCAATGATTTATCGCCATAGCCATACATTAAAATAGTCGAATCATTAACATCTTTAAGTTTTTTTACAAAATCCATGCGTTTACCGAAGACAGCTCTTGAGATATTTAAAACATCATTACTGAATCGCTCAGGATCCAAACTCACTTCATTTTCATAGACAATGCTCGTAACAATTGCATCATAGGTATAAGGTATTAGCTCATAATTGAGTTGATTGTAGGGTGCTTCTACGGTGTTGTTCAAACTGAAACGGGCGCTAATTTTTCTGTAATCAATCCAATTTTCTGATTTTACACGGTTTATGAGCGCCTTAATATCATGCAAAACCGTTTTGTGTTTGATTAGGTAATATTTATCATTGACCGCATCAAACACATATAGAGAGCGCTCATTGCCCTCTCTAAGTAGATATTCTCTCGGTGAAATCGATTCAATCGCTTGCTTCAACGCGTCATCCGAAAAAACACTAAAATATTGTGAAATTGTTAGGTCAAGCGGCATCCTTATCAAAAGGCTGCGGTCTGAAAATGCGTCTACATATGTTTCTCGCTTGATTTCGGTCACAGACTCATAATTGAGAAAACAACTCAATATAAAAGGTCTGATTTCTCCCCATAGGTTATCCTGCATTTTTAATGCATCAACACGTGTATATGATAGACCCCCAAAGCTAATAAAATAACTTTGGGGGTTTATATATGCGGATAACTTTGTCGAAGAACCATCGACCACTTCAGTCAACCCTTCACTGATTATCAAACCATCAAATAGATTGATTTGAGTAAGTGCGATTGAAGAAATCACTAAAGCCACAAGCAGAAACGACTTGAGTCTTTCCTTAATCAACCTCATGCTGTCTCCTGGGGGTTACTATTTAATTGGTTATTGAAAAAGATTCAATTAATCGCACGGGTTCGTCTCGATCAATCACATCAAATGAAAAGACTTTAATCAATTGATTGTCTTCATCAATAAATCTTAGTTTATATGACCCGTTAGGTAACTTTCCAACCATTTTAAAATAATTTCTAGTATCTATTTTATCAACCAAAAGTTGTTTTTCAAAATATCTAAGGTATTGAATTTGAACTTGCGTAAATTCTTTTCTTAATTCTGTGACAGATGTTCTAAGGAAAGTCCATCTCGTATAAGCTTCATGTGCTTCGCTACTAAGCTTTGCGATCTCTTCAGCATTGCCAACAATCAAGTCAAAACGATATTTTCTATTTATAGAGTAGATCTCATAATTGTGATACGTAATCTTATCTTTAAGTTCAAAGAAGCGGTTAATCACTTTGGTTTCTTTATCTAAAGACTCCGAATAACCATTTGAACCCGTATTATATGAAATATTATAAGTAACCGTTTTGCTTAATTCGCCACCTGCACTTGATGATAACTTCATGACAGAGACATTTAAATCTGAGCCTAATTTGTCTTCAAAAGGCAAACGGTTTTCAATGCGCACAAGAGAAACGATGATTGGGTTATCCAACACTTTAGCGTTGGTAATATTTACCGTGACCATCACTTGCTTATCATTGGTAATTTTTTCTGTTGTCGGTTCTGCGATAAGAATTTGCTCGCTCCCAACTGGATGGCTGGTCGATGCAAAACCTGTCTGACCGGAAATTAAGATGATTGTTGCCAATAATAAGATTACGCTTTTGCGAATCATAGACGCCTCCAGGACAATTTATAATATCAGTGTTTCAGAAACCCACACTATTATTATACACACCTTGTGTTACAAAACCATTACGCTGGCTTTAAAATGACATTACACATTTGGAGGCGCATAAGGGAGTGAAATCGTGACTTTTGAACCATAGTTAATTTCGGATTCGATCTTAATTTTCCCTTGATGTGCCTCAATAATTTCTTTTGCTATGGATAACCCTAACCCTGTTCCGCCATAAGAACGAGAGCGCGCTTTATCCACCCTATAAAAGCGTTCAAAAATGCGATCAATATCTTCATCCGGTATACCAATGCCCGTATCTGCAATAACGATATCAAATTCAGTCTCTGATGCACCCTCTCTAATTTCGATGTCAATCGTTCCCGTTTCGGTTGAATATTTGATTGCATTGGATAAAATATTCAATAATACTTGCTCAATTTTATCTTTATCAAAGAAAGCCTCTTTTTTATGCGCTAAATAGTGGCGCATAAAGGTTTGTTTTTTCTGATTAGCGGTCACTTGAAGTTTTAGGAGACAGTTGTCGACAATGATATCTATTTGATACCAGTTTTTCTTGAGTTTAATAGAATTTGAGTCAAAATTACTCAGTTCAAGCAAATCGCTCACCAATCGAGACATTCTATCCGCTTCAGTGTTCACAACTTCTAAGAATACTTTCTGAAGTTCTGGATCATCAACACGACCTTCTAAGATCGTTTCTGTATAGCTTTTTATGCTTGTTAGAGGTGTTTTGAGTTCATGAGAAACATTGGCTACAAATTCGCGGCGCATATTGTCAAGTCGCTCGGATTCTGTGATATCTTGAAGCACAAACACGATGCCCACTTTGTTTGATTGCTCATCTAAAAATGGTGCAAAATTAACTTTTAAAACAAGCCCTTTCGTGGTGATATTCTTTGAGCCTATCCCTGTTTCCATGCGTCCTGAATTGTATATAGAGAATAAGTCGCCAATTAAATCATCGTCAAAATGATCGCCGTCTGACAGCATTTTTATCGCTTTTGGATTTGAGTGAATAATTTGACCTTCTGCATTAATTGCGATGAGACCATCTTCCATATAATTAATAATGGCTTCAAGCTTACTCTTTTCTCTTGAAATCTCACTAACACTTCTTTTGAGTTCTCCCGCTAAGAAATTGAACGTGCTGGAAAGCGTGCCAATCTCGTCCTTTGATCGAATTTCTACAAACTGGTTGAAATCACCTTCTGCTAGCAAAGACGCTTTTTTCGTAACTTCATTGATAGGGTCTGTAATACTCTTTGAAATGATGAATCCAATGATAATCGTAATGAAAAGAGAGGTCATGATGGCACGAAATATGATCATCCGCGCTTTACTGAGCGACTCGTAAATATCCTTTAAATCATAACGCAAATAAATAACACCCAATTGTGTGTTATTTTTATAGATTGGGTAGACTTTGTCTTTCGTTTTGACATTGCCACCAAGGTCGATATTCTTTTCAACTTTCTTGCCGATGAGGCCTTCGATCACCAAACTATCATTGAGAATTTCTGTTACATCGCGATTGATGTTTTCTGTGCTCGTTGCTACAATAACATGCGTACGGCTGTCTATGATGAAAATTTCTTCTCTGAGTCCTATATCAACATGCCTGTCGAGTGTTTCCTGAATTTCATTTTTTACTTTTGACAAATCGTCCGTCTCAATTTTAGAAAGCTCAGATAACATGATCTGAGCGATATCGTCAAGCCGTTTAGATGTCACGTTTAAATTGTATTCTTCAAGGGATTGGATAATAAATACACCTGTGAATATCATCGCGATGAAGACGAGCAGAAAATATATGATTGTAAATCTTGACCTGATGCTTCTTAACATAAGCCTCCTAAAAACTAACTGCGTTTAAAGTAATAACCCACGCCGCGTTTTGTCATAATATACGTTGGTTCACTAGAATCATCTTCTACTTTTTCACGCAATCTTCTGACCGTTACGTCTACTGTTCTAATGTCACCAAAATATTCATAACCCCATACATCTTTGAGCAACTGCTCTCTTGTAAAAATCTGATTGGTCTGAGTGGCTAAGAATTTCAACAGTTCAAACTCACGTAATGTCAGTTCAATCGTTCGCTCCTCTTTAGTCACTTCATATCGGTCCAAATCAATCATCAATTTACCTGCATAAATGACCGTGTTTCCATTTGCATTGCCGTCAATATCAACGAGAGATAATCTTCGAAGGTTGGCTTTGACACGCGCAATAAGTTCTCTCATACCAAAAGGCTTAGTTATATAATCATCAGCGCCAAGTTCAAAACCAAGCACTTTATCTACTTCTTCTTCTTTAGCTGTCAACATAATGATTGGCATATTAAAAGACTCTCTTATACGCCTGCACACTTGAAACCCGTCAAGTTTTGGCAACATGACGTCAAGCAATATAAGGTCAGGTTGGTATTGATACACTTTTTTTAAGGCTTCTTCCCCGTCAAATGCTGTTTCAATATCGTAACCCTCTTTAATAAGATTAAACTTTATGATATCTGAAATAGGTTTTTCATCATCGACAATGAGTATTTTTTTATTCATTCAAATGCCTCCCCTAAAATGGATCTATCCTCATCTGTTTTTTATACAGTTCGAATATCTTTATCATATATGATTCGAATAAAAAAAGCGAGTCAAAGACTCGCTTTCTTATTAAAAATTAACGTAATTTCTCGGATTTTTTGGTACCCCATTTATACGTACTTCAAAATGAAGATGTGGTCCTGTGCTATTCCCAGTATTGCCACTATATGCTATGAGTTGACCTTGAAAAACTTTATCGCCTTTGCTGACTAACAAAGAGCTATTATGTGCATACAAAGTCGTCATATTGCTACCGTGATCGACTATAATATATCGACCATATGAGCTTGAATACCCGGAATAAGTGACAACGCCACCATCAGCAGCTTTAACGCTAGAACCAACGCTTAAGCCGATATCGATACCCGTATGTCTTCTATATGATCTCCAAACGCCAAATTCAGATGTGATAACACCTCTTGATCCTGGGTAATTAAGTGAACCCGATCCCATTTTTGGCGGTGGATCTTTAGTCCCTTTGTAGACCACTTTTGATTGTGGATCAGAAATGACATTCTCAGATAAAATCTTTCTGCCAATTTCTCTACCGTTTTCTTTGATGACTTCTGCAACAAGTGCACGTTCACCATATACGCCATTTACTTTTGTCTTCGATTCGCCTTTATACAAAGAAGCGGATTCTTCATATTGAACTTCAAAAGCAATGGTATCTGAATAAGCAACTTCCTCTACCGTCACAACGCTAACAATAGGTGTTGGAACAACCAAGCTGATCTCTTGACCAATTTGAATCGTTTCTGCTTTTATATCCGGATTCGCTTTTTCTAAATCACTTGGGCTAATGCCATAATACTGAGCGATGACCCAGTAGTTCTCGCCTTTTGCTACAACGTGTTTCTTAACTTCTTTAGTCCCTTTGATAATAAAATCTAATGTCGATTCCACCGTATCATAGGCTGTAAAATTCATGATATCTACATGACCTAGTTCAATTTTTACATCTTCTGAGAAGTAAACTTCTTTGACTGTATTTTCAACCGATGCAGAATACAGTGCTTTTAGTTGATCTAAAACTTGATTGGCTTCATCTTCAGTCTTGAAATTCGCCACCACTTGATTGTTAACAATCAGTTGATGCGTTTTCACTGATGCGAGGCTCATCACTTTAAATTCAGGAAGTTGAACGGTTGTTATCGCTTCATTCGTCAAAGCGGTTTCACTTGTTGAAGCGGTTTCACTCGTTAAATTCATTTTAGCAAGATCTGCTGTAGCGTTCCCTGAACTTTCTGCACTCGCAATGGCTGTTTTAGGGATGCTTACGATATGCTGTTTTGTTAATGCGTTTGCACTTTCGTCATTTGGTTGAAGGGCATTTATTGCCGTGAATCCAATCGCCGAAACGAGAAGTACAGCTGTTACGCCTGCAATTTGAAATTTGTACTTAACTGCAGCCATTTTAATAGGTTCAAATCTAGTATGTTTTATGTTTAATCTTGAATGATCTGCGTCGTGCGAACCTGTTTGAACATTAGACTTTACGTTTTTAGTAAATCCGTTAATTTTTTCCCCAGCAAAATAAAAAGGATACAAGACAGTTGCGCGTACTTTATCGCTTAGACTGTTGCTATCAGAACTACCCTTTACGTAGTATTTTGTATTGGGTTTCTTATAAACGTGTTTATTAGAAACTTTTTCTCTGTTTTTCCCCATCCTATACTCCTTTAGTAATGGCTTTTCCAATGGTTCTCTCTCTTTTAGTTAAAATTACCTTCTTCATTATAGCATAATATAAAGAATTTATAAATTAAAAATTTTATAAAGACAGATTTCAAAGGGTTTCAATACTATATATTCAAGGACACAACATTTAAATATCTATATATTGTGGTTTTTTTGCCGTTTTTTTTTTGTTTTTTACGTTAATTTTAGTCGAATCCAATGTCAAACCTTTTAAACGTTCAAATATCACTAATATATCCATACAATCAATGTTATAATGATTTTACAAATCCAGCAGAAAATACGGGAGATCAAAATGGGCTTTTTTAAAAAAACACCGGAATTCGACCTTGGAGAATTGAATATTGAGAATATCTTCATTACAGATTTTATGCCTTCCGCCAGCGGAACAACCGTCAAAGTCTATTTACTCGGCATATTGTTCTCTAAAGAAGAAAATACGAAATACCACTATGACAATAAGACCTTAGCCAATATGCTATCGCTGCCACTTCAAGATGTGCATGAAGCTTGGACCTATTGGGAAAAAGTAGGTTTGATCATCAAGCATGCGCATGAAGATGCTAGCGCATACGATGTCGAGTTTCTTTCACTTAGGGCTTTATATATTCAGAATAATTATAATGTAAAAAATAGTACCGTCGTCACACGAACCAAGAAAGCGCACGTTGAGAACAATCCATTCAAAATCGAAAATGAAAATTTTCAAAAGTTGACAAAATCCGTAGAAAAAATAATCGGTCATCCGCTGACTTATTCGGATTATCGCGAAATCGGTGATTTCTACGAAAATTATTCAAAAGATATCGAATGGCTTGAACGGGCTTTTGTTCATTGTTATCAAGAACGCGGGATCAGAAATTTGAAAGTCGTTAAATCCACAATGCTTTCATGGATTGATCAAGGTTTAAATACGGTCTCTGCCGTTGACGCGTATCTCGTTCATTCTAGCGCACGGTATCAGATTTATAAAGAAGTATTAAGATTGCTTGGCAATGCTTTTAGAATGGTGAATCAAGGTGAAAAGGACCTCATCGATAAATGGATTGACACCTATGCCTTTGGTCAAGATGATTTATATGCCATTATCAAAGACCTATCTAAGAAGACGATGACGATTAATTTTAATTATATAGACACAATTTTGACCAAGCTCAACCAATCTGGCATCAAAACGTTTGAGGCTTATACAACATTCAATGCGTTTGCATCTAAACAAGGCACTGAAAAACCGGAATCAAAACCGACGCATCGACGCAAAAATTATACCATCGAAAAAGACAAGACCTATTCTGAAGAAGAATTGGAATCCATACTTTTAAATAAAAACAAATAAGGACGCCGCCGATGAATAATGCCTATCATGAAATTTTGGAAACGTACCGGACGCTACAAGAAAAAAATAAAGCCGATCGCAAGATGCGTCGCATCGCCTTGTATGAAAAACTTCCTAGAATTGCACAAATTGATCTTAAAATGAGTCAAATCAGTGCTCAGGTCTCAAAATCAATTCTGATTGCACCCGCAAAATCAGAAGCGCTTTTAAACAAACTCAAACAGGAACTTGACGCTTTAAAAAGCGAGAAAGTTGTTTTATTAACTGACCACAATATCCCTGCTGATTATTTAGAATTCAGGTATACCTGTGGCAAGTGCAAAGACACTGGTTTCACATCTGAGCAATCAAGGTGTAGCTGCTTTAACCAAAAGTTGATTAGTAAAGCCTATGAAATGTCTGGCATTGAACAGCAACTTGAAAAACAAAATTTTGACCACTTCAACCTTGAAGTCTTTTCAACGCAAATATTGCCAAAAGAACGCCTTTCACAGCGTGAGAATATGATGAAGATCCTTTCTGAGGCAGAATCCTTCGTCAAAGGCTTTCCAAATGGCAAAAATTTGTTGTTTTATGGCTCAAGCGGACTTGGTAAAACTTATATGTGTAACTGTATCGCAAAATCATTGTTGGACAAAGGCCATTCCGTTATCTATCAAACCCCTTTTTCTATCATCAATATATTAGAAAAAAAGACGTTTACAGATAAGGGTAATTCTTTTGTACAGATGGCTTATGATCAATTGTTTCAAGTTGATTTGCTCATCATCGATGACCTCGGTACAGAATCGGCAAATACGTTTACAATTAGTGAGTTCTACAATATCATCAATGCACGCATTCTCAAAGAAAAGAGCACCATCATTTCGACGAACATTAAACTGTCAGAACTCGTTAGCTTCTACAATGACCGCATTGATTCTAGACTAAAAGGGCATTATCAACTTGTCAAATTTTATGGACCCGATATTCGCTGGGAGCACTAAAACCAAAATCATCATCAATACAAAAAATAAAGCAACGCAGAAGATAGCCTTCCTGCGTTGCTTTTTAATTTTATTGCCAGTATTAATAGATTGACCCTCTGATAATCGTTTCAGAGCGCTTTGGTCCAACTGAGATAATCTTCACAGGTATACCTGTAAGTGTTTCTATACGTGTCACATAAGCTTTTGCATTGTCAGGTAGTGCGTCGAACGTTGTACATTCTGAGATGTCTTCCGACCAACCTGGAAAGGTTTCATAAATGGGTTCACATTTACCTAATACATTTAAACTCGCTGGAAAATTATCGAGAATTGTGTCGCCATATTTATAACCGGTACAAATTTTAACCGTCTCAAAGCCAGTAAGGACGTCGAGTAGCATAAGTGAAATACATGTCATGCCGTTTACACGCGCAGAGTATTTAACAATTACGGTATCAAGCCAACCACAGCGACGTGGTCTGCCAGTCGTTGTGCCAAACTCATGACCCGCGATACGAATTCTTTCGCCTACTTCATCGTCGAGCTCCGTGACAAATGGGCCTTTACCCACACGTGTTGTATACGCTTTAGTGATGCCAACAACTTCGCCGATTTGATTTGGACCTATGCCAGAGCCTATGGTGAAACCACCTGATGTCGGGTGTGAGCTCGTAACAAATGGATAGGTGCCATAATCTAAATCGAGCAATGTGCCTTGCGCCCCTTCTAACAGAACTTTCTTACCCGCTTTAAGCGCCTCATAAACGACAACTGAAGTATCTGTTACATAAGGTTTGATTTGCTTAGCAAACGCGGTATATTGTGCCACAAGCGTATCGGCATCAAGTGCTTCCCCACCGTAAATTTTTGTGATGATTTTATTTTTAGCATCGATCTGTTTTCTGAAAATCGTTTCAAATAATTCTTCATCGACGAAATCACAAACTCTGATACCACTTCTTTCCACTTTATCCATGTAACATGGGCCAATGCCTTTTTTTGTTGTACCAATCATGTCCACGCCACGGGATTCTTCAGCAAGGCGATCAATTTCTCTATGGTAAGGAAAAACAACGTGCGCGCGATCAGAAAGGCAAATTGAGTCTGTAGAAATGCCTTTTGAGCGCAGCCCTTCAATTTCGTTTAAAAAACCTTCTGGGTCGAAAACAACACCATTTCCGATAACATTAATCGTATCTTCATTAAGAATTCCAGACGGAATTAAGTGTAATGCGTATTTTTTATCGCCTACAACAACCGTGTGTCCTGCGTTGTTGCCACCTTGACCTCTAACAACGACATCTGCTTCTTTCGCTAAATAATCGATTACTTTACCTTTTCCTTCGTCGCCCCATTGAGCGCCAACGATTACAACTGTTGACATATGAACACTCCTCTTCAAACTATATTTAAACCTTTGCTCTCGCTAAGGTATTACGCATTTTTCTCCATAGACATCGTATCAGACACAGCCTCTAAAGTCAACCAAATGCGAATAATTACCACTTCGTTCGTTATATAATTCGTGTTTATTGCGTTTTGGTCATTATTTATAGACTTTTATTAAAATATTTAGCTAAAACGGTGTTTATTCTCGGTTTCACTTGCCAAACATTCATAAAATCGCTATAAATTTTGTAATCCGAAAAAAGCGCTTCATCCGTTTTATCGGCTTTAATGGCACGTATTAAGATATTTTTCGGTGTATGTGTCATATCAATGAACTCAAGCATCTGAACGGTGTACCCAACGGCTTCAAGTGCTTGTGCTCGCAGCGTATCGGTCACAATCGTCGCGAGCTTATCCTTCACGATGCCATGCTTTAAAAGTGGCGCCATTTGAGCGTTCTTCATCTGATTGAACAATTCATGTTGACAGCAAGGCACTGCATAAATGACTTTCGCCCCCCATCCAACGGCTTTTCCAAGTGCTTCGTCAGTTGCAGTGTCACATGCATGAAGGGATACCACCATATCCACTGCGTCATTAAATTCAAAATCTTTAATATCGCCCATTTTAAATAGAAGACCATCGTACTTCAGTTGCTTTGCTGTCTCGTTGCAAAAGGTGATAACATCTTGCTTCAAATCAAGGCCGATGATGCTGACACGTCTGCCTTTCAGTTTTACAAGATAATAATAGAGTGCAAAGGTCAAATACGCTTTACCACAACCAAAGTCAATAATCGTTAAATCATCACCAAGGAAAGGAAGGCTATCCTCTACAAATTCAAGGTATTTATTGAGTTGTCTAAATTTATCATACATTTTTTTATAAACATTGCCCTCTGCATCCATAACGCCAAGCGCTTTCATAAAATCACAAGGCGACCCTTCAGGAATCAGATAGTTTTTCTTTCGATTGTGGTCAAGGCTCACTTGTAAACGCGTTGGCGCTTTCTTTAAAACGGTGCCTTCTCCTTTTTTATTGAATAGAATTTGAAGATCTGCCGCGATTGTATAAAGCTGTCCTTGTTTGAAATAGGGACCTAGCATTTCTGCAAAAAAGACTTTAAGGCCCTCCGAGGTGACATTCTCATGCTTCACTTTATTATCCTGATAACTGGAAACTTGATAAAGCCATTCCTCTTTAATAATGACCGGCTTAATATCGACTTTATTAAAGGTTTTTTCAACCCCTTTTTTCACATTGCTCAGGACAGCGAAAACCAATGCACGTGCATCAATCAATTGCTCTATTTCGGAAAAACTATAATTTGACATATAGGGTCCTTTCTAAGTAACATTACCTTTTGCTTTATTTTATCTGTTAATCGCTTCGCTGACAAGCCACAAGTATCAAATCCAATCAAAGGATGATATTGTCACTATAAAATTGTATAATAGAAGAAAGCACATTTTTAGGGGAGGCACCAGCATGTACAGTCAAGCACTTGATAAAGACAAAGAAGCACTCGTCCAATCTTTACAGGAAATCATCCGCATAAAAAGTGTCAAAGAAGAGCCAAATGGTGACATGCCTTTTGGCGAGGGGATTCAAAAATCATTAGAGTATTGCCTAGCTTTAGGGGCGTCAATGGGTTTCACAACAAAAAATGTGGACAACTATGCTGGCTATATAGAATTTGGCACAGGCAAAGAGTTGCTTGGTATTTTATGTCATGTGGATGTCGTTCCAGAAGGCGAAGATTGGCAATACGGACCCTATAGCGGCGAACGCGTGGATGGAAAAATTTACGGCAGGGGCACTTTGGATGATAAAGGTCCCGCAATGGCTTCACTTTATGCGATGAAAGCATTGAAGGACTCTGGATTTATACCGAATAAGCGCATAAGGCTTATTCTTGGCACCAACGAAGAAAGTGGCAGTGCCTGTATTGACCATTATCTAAAGAAAGAAGAGATTCCTACGGTTTCATTTAGCCCAGATGCTGATTTTCCAGTCATTCATGGCGAAATGGGTATCGTCGCCTTCAATCTAGAAAGACAATTCCTAAGCAATGTCCCCGATGGTGGCATAGAAATCCTATCCTTCAAAGGCGGCAATGCCCCGAACATGGTCCCCGATTACGCAGAAGTGAAGTTGCTTGAGACACGCCCTATTAAAGAAATCGTTGACGCTTTCAATTTGACCCACGGCTCAGATATTCGTTATGAAAAAGTGGATGCTTTTACATTTTTAAAATCGCATGGCCGATCTGCACATGGCAGTACACCAGAGAAAGGCTTTAATGCGATTTCATACCTTGTCACACTGCTTGATTTAATTGACATTCAAATCGGTGATCAATCCAACTTTATCCGATTTCTAGCGCATAAAATTGGGTTGGATTACGACGGCAAAAAAATGGGCGTTGGTTTTGAAGATGTTTACAACAAACTCGTACTTAACCTTGGCATGATCGATATCGACGGCGATCAGGGCAAAGCAACCATCAACATTCGCTACCCGATTACCTATAAAGAAGCAAAAGTCAAAACGTCGCTTGATGCCACAGTACAAGACACGGGCATTGCACTAACGAACTGGAGATGTGCCCCGCCTCTATTCTTCTCACCAGACCACCCATTGGTTCAAACATTGATGGCTGTTTATATTGAGAAGACTGGCGATACTGCGTCTAAACCTATTACCATTGGTGGCGGCACTTATGCTAGGGCACTTCCTAATGCCATTGCTTTTGGCGCATTGTTTCCTGGCGCTGTGGATACGATGCACCAAAAAGATGAATATATTGTGATTGATGACCTATTTAAAATGACCGATATTTTTGCTGAAGCGATTCGCAAACTTTCAATTTAGTTTAAGATCATATAAACGTACAAAGCCCTATTGCAAGTTGTTTTGCGATAGGGCTTTGTTGCTATTATGAATGCTTATAACGTTTTTTTCAAATAGTCTCTAAAATCTTCTGCAAGTTCTTCATTGCGAAGCGCATACTCAACGGTCGCGATGAGATACCCTAATTTATCGCCCGTGTCGTATCTAATGCCTTCAAATTCGTAAGCATAAATTTCTTTATGCGCATTTAAAAGATTGAGTGCATCCGTCAACTGAATCTCATTATTCTTACCAGGTGGCGTTATTTCGATCATATCGAAAATGTCTGGTGTCAATATGTAGCGTCCCATAATGGCAACATTAGAAGGTGCTTCTTCAATTGAAGGTTTTTCAATAAGATGATTCACTTCATAGAGCTTATCGTCAACTTTTATGCCATCGATGATGCCATATTTATTTACTTGATTTTTTTCCACCGCTTGAACACCTATTATGGTGCTTTCATATTTTTCATAGACATCTGCTAACTGCTTGATACAAGGCGTTGATGCATACACAAGGTCATCACCGAGAAGCAAGGCAAAGGGTTCATTGCCTACAAATGTTTTCGCACAAAGCACCGCATGACCGAGGCCCTTAGCGTCCTTTTGTCTAACATAATGAATATTTGCCATATTTGAGATGCGTTCTGTCATATCATAAAGTTCTTCTTTGCCACTTTCTTTCAAGAAGAGCTCGAGTTCTGGCGACCGATCAAAATAATTAGCAATTTCTTCTTTATTGCGCCCAATAATAATCAAAATGTCTTCAATACCCGCTTCAATCAACTCTTCCACATTATAATGAATCGCTGGTTTGTCTACAATTGTCAACATTTCTTTGGGTGTCGACTTAGTCGCTGGTAAAAATCGCGTACCGAATCCTGCTGCAGGTATCACTGCTTTTCTAACTTTCATGTGGTTGCCTCCCAAAATTCTTTTAGCTGTTTTTCAAATGTTGCTAATTTCGTGGTGCATTTCCCCCAGTCATTTGGTAATGTGCGCCTGTAATAAGTCATTTGATAACGTTGATCGACTAAAATGATAACCCCTCTGTCTTCCTCGCCCCGTATAACGCGGCCAGCACTTTGCATGACTTTGTTAATACCAGGGTATTGATAAGCAAATTCAAAACCGCCATTCATCTCATAATCGAAATAATTTTTAATCAAATCGTTTTCAAAGCTGATCATGGGAAGACCCACGCCTATGACCATGACACCAATTAGCAAATCGCCTTTAAGGTCAATACCTTCAGAAAAATGCCCCCCTATAACGGCAAAAGCAATCAATGAACGCTGGTTATTTCTACTATCAAATTCATTTAAGAAATCGATTTTTTCGTCATCAGAAAGTTCACGCCGCTGTTTAATTATATCATATTTATCCCCATATAAAGCTTCAAACAAAGCAGATATTTGCTGCATGTAGGCATAAGAAGGAAAGAAAACTAAATAATTGCCCGTTTTAGCACGCGCCATATCATGAATGTACGTGGCGATACTCGGTATTGCTGCCCCCCTATCTTTAAAGCGAACGGAAACATCTGTTGCAAACAATACTTTTCGACGGTTCACATCGAACGGAGACGGTAAAGCCAGTGCTTTTGGCGCTTCTTCACCCGTGAGAAGAACTGTGTAATACCGAAGTGGGGATAGTGTTGCTGAAAAAAAGAGCGTTGCTCGGCTGTTATCAATAAACCGCCTAAGTTGAGAGGATGGGTTGATGTTAAAAAGTTTGATCATCGTTTTGGGCGAATCGCCTTCCTTAATATAAAAGACATAGCCTTCATCATAGAGTTCACTGATACGTAGATAACCGATGATATCAAAATAAAGGTCAAGCACCTCGTCATAAAAATCGGCTTGATGGTTCTCTGAAAGCCACTTTTCGAAAACACCTGAGCGCTTCTTAAGATGTTCATAGACTTCTGAAATTTCGTTTTGATGGGTATAAATGCCTTTCGCATCGCAATTTTTTCTCACGTCTAGAAACATCTTGTTTATGCTGTCAATCGCTTTTGAAATGGCTTTGTCTCTGCCTTTTGACTGATCTTTTAGTTTCTTTTTCACGCCGAAAAATTTTTCTTTATAAAGCGCTGCAGAATACATGGTCCTAGCGCGATCCACGAGATTATGCGCCTCATCCACTAAAAAAATATAGTTTTCTGTGGGAAATTCAAAAAAACGTCTCAAATAAACCCTTGGATCAAAGGCATAGTTGTAATCACAAATGATGATATCTGCAAACAAGGCGCAGTCCAATGAAAATTCATATGGACAAATCGTATATTTTTTAGCGTAAAGCCACAAAACATCTTTCGTCATCGCATTTTCATGATGCATTATATCCCATAACGCATCTAGGCTTTTATCAAAATAGCCTTTCGCATAGATACATTTTTCAGGGTAACATGTCACGCGATCATTTAAGCATATTTTGTCTTTTGCCGTTAATGTAATCTGCTTAAGGTTCAGCGGTACAACGGCTTTCGCCTGCATAAGTGTAATTGCGTCTTCAGCAACTACTTTTGTGATGGTTTTCGCAGATAAGTAAAAAATTCGGTCGACCAAACCTTGAGACATGGCTTTCACGCTTGGAAAAAGCGTAGACATCGTCTTACCAGTACCAGTTGGTGCTTCCGCATATAAAACGCCACCTTCTTTAACGGTATTATATATAGAGACGGCGAGTTGTCTTTGTCCCGCTCTATAGTCATTAAAGGGAAATTCAAGCGCGGTTAAATCGGCATTGCGCTTATTCTGCCATTCTTTTTTAAACACAATCCATTTTTTATATAAAAGGACGGTGTCCATAAGAAATGTTTGCAAAGCTTCTGCCGTATAGTCGACCCTTATGCGTTTTATATTGCCAGTATCAAAATGGGCATAAGTCAATTGAATCTGTATTGCTTCAAGATTTTTATCTGAGCAAAAAATGGCCCCATAAACTTTGGCTTGCGCCCAATGTACAGGATAAGTATCTGCCTCAATGTCTTCAACGAATTGCGAGGTCCCTTTTATTTCATCTATTATATAGCCGTTTTCTGTGGTTAAAATGCCGTCCGCTCGACCATTAATCACCAGTTCAATGCCCTTTTCTTCTTCATAAGCCATATGAATCGTCTTTTGCAAAGACACTTCCGCTTGATAATCCTGACCTTGAGACTTTTGAATTTTTTGATGCATTTTGATACCATCAGCCATTTTCGTTTTGCCTTGAAAGCGCATGTCAAGATCGCCTGAACGGTATACGAATTCAACGAGTTCTCTGACAGATATTTGAACTTTTTGAGTCTCCATTTTAAGTCATCCTTTGTGAACGTATGTTCGTAGTCTTATTCTATCAAAAAACTAAAAAAAGAGCCAGTAAAAGCTCTTTCGGTCGTTTAGTCGTTTAGTCGTTTAGCGAAACGTAGATCGTCTCTTTGCTCAGTATCTTTCTTGAATACGAGGTTGAATACGTTTGGTTTGCGGCATAATATTTTTTTAAGTTTCCAGCACCACGGTTGTATTCAGAAAGGATTCGGTCAAAGTTTGAGCCATAATCCCCCATCAAATCATCCAGATACTTGATGCCAAGGGCTAAATTGTACTCGGGTTCAAAGATGCGATCTGGGTTGTAAGTCAACCCAAGTTCGGCGCCATAAGTGTTTGCCAACCATCTTTCAGTGCCGGGAATAATTTGCATATACCCTCGATCATGGCTTGTGCCAACCAAGTCTTTAACAAATCCACTTTCAATATCAATGATGGAAAGTACCAAAGAATAAGGCACGTCATAAAGGTCCGCATACTTTACAAGCACAACGGCACTTTCATAATCCAAAGGGGTTGCATTTGAAATCTCTTTTGCTTTTTCAAGCTGCGTTGTTTCAAGTGTATCAAAATCCACAAACTTTGATACTTTTTTGTATTCATTTACCATTGGCTCTTGGAGTGCAATGGTTTCTACTGCTTTTTCTAATTCTGTCGATAAACCATTTATTGTTTCTTCCTGAGAATCAACTTTCGCTGTTAGTGTTACATTTGCATTTGCATACGCTTCAATTTTTTTATTCGCCTGCGCTTGGTTTACACTAAGCATCAAAACAGCAATAAAGAGGCACACTAAGGTTCCTAAAAAAATCTTGTTATTTGTTTTCATGATCTCTACCTTTCTTAAAATAATACGAACATAGCAAAATACGCTATGTCCCCCATGACTTACAAATTATATCACAGCATTTGAAGGTGTCAATTACGAAATTGTAACTTATGTTGCTATCCACTAAACAACTCAACTTTTTTCCAAATTATGTAACCCTTTAAAGCGTTCCAAATTATAGTTAATCTTAATAGTTCTGAAAATTGTACATAATTGTATTGTATGTTTTATACAAATAGTTTTCCATTTGCTCCCATTTTAACCTCAAACCCACTTAAAAAGCGAGGTCTGGGACTTTTTGCCCGACCTCGCCTTTTGGTTCATTTTAGACTGTTTTCATGAATAAATGGGCCATTTTAGGCCATTTATTGCTGCTTTTCGATTAATCTCTTACCTGTACTTTATGAAACACTTTTTTACCTTTTCGAAGCATTAATGATGCGGCATTAAAATCGGATAAGGTAATCACTTTTGCAAAATCCGAAACCATTGCATCATTTATTGCAAGGCCATTTTGTTGAATCAGTCGTTTGCCTTCCGCTTTTGAAGGGACTAAATTTAACGTCAACAACAAGTCGAGAATTGGCATGCCCGTTTCAAATTTATCTCTTGAAAATTCAGTTGACGGAATGCTATCCGAATCGCCACCACCCGCAAATAGCGCACGTGCTGCTTCAAGCGCTTTAAGTGCTTCTTCTTCACCATGGACGATTTTTGTAAATTCAAAGGCCAATACCTCTTTTGCTTGATTAATCTCAGAACCCTCTAAAGCGCTTAATGCTTTAACATCTTCCATTGGTAAAAAGGTTAAAAGTCTCAGACAGTTTTCTACATCCGCGTCTTCAACATTTCTAAGGTATTGGAACATCTCATACGGTGATGTTTTGTTTGGATCTATCCAAATTGCCCCTTTGGCGGTCTTGCCCATTTTAGTGCCTTCACTTGTTAAAAGCAATTTAAAGGTAAGCCCAAATACAGACTTTGTATCCATACGCCTAACAAGATCAACCCCTGCAATAATGTTAGACCATTGATCATTTCCGCCAAGCTGCATTTGGCAGCCAAAGCGACGTTCTAATTCTAGAAAATCGTAGGCTTGCATAATCATGTAGTTAAATTCTAAAAAACTAAGGCCCTTTTCGAGGCGTTGTTTAAAACAATCCGCTGTCAACATTCTGTTTACAGAAAACTTACTGCCAATTTCTCTTATAAATGGTACATATTCCAGTTTATCAAGCCAATCGGCATTGTTGGCAATATAGCCATTTTCACCATCAAGTACAAGGTATTGTTCCATTTGCTTTCTGAGCCTATTCCCATTATGGATCAAATCTTCATTAGAAAGCATTTGTCTCATGTCCGTTCTACCCGATGGATCGCCTATTTTCGCCGTGCCACCGCCAACAAGCGCAATCGGTTTATGACCAAATTTTTGCATGTGCATCATGACCATAATTTGAATGAAATGGCCTAAATGAAGACTATCTGCCGTTGGATCAAATCCGATATAGAATGTGACGCGCTCTTTGCTCAGTAATTCTTTAACCTCATCTTCGTGTGTAATTTGCTCAATATACCCACGCTCTAATAAGACATCATATACATTTTTCATGTGACCACCTCATTTATTAGTATCAAATTTATACCTTACCATTTTGAACGTTATAAATGGCATTCGCTAGCGTGGCAAATGCATCAATGGTTAATGCTTCACCTCTTGTATTTTCAGGAATTCCTGCCAATTCTAGTGCCGTTCTAGCCTGTTCCTTTGTTATTTTTAAAAACCCGCTTGAAAGTGCATTGAGCAACGTTTTTCTTCTTTTTCCAAAGCCATCTTTAATCGTAAGAAAAAAGACACTTTCATCAATAAGCTCAACAGGTGGATTTTCACGCACTTTGAGCCTTATCACGGATGAATCGACGTTTGGCATTGGCATGAATGAACCCCTAGAAACACGCGTCACAATGGATGGTTCTGTAAAATATTGAACAACAACAGAT
>Ga0138256_10000099_pt1 | contig 99298 bp, 81 predicted proteins | sample KNB2016incub_MG_FD_105486 | JGI IMG/M metagenome (GOLD analysis project Ga0138256, IMG submission 105486) | Active sludge microbial communities from wastewater in Klosterneuburg, Austria - KNB2014incub_MG | ecosystem: Engineered > WWTP > Activated sludge > Unclassified | place: Austria... | reverse complement strand
AGGTCTTCCAGTTGATCTTTGGCAGATACTGATTGTTCAAAATAGAAAATAGCTCCGGCATTTTCCATACCGCCAAACCTTGTCTTGGATTGTACATTAGCTAATTTCTTATATCCATATGGGCCGATATAATTTATATAAAACAGCAAAATATCCCTTGCCAGTTCATAATCATGAAATGTTTTTTCCTGAGCAAATACCCAGCTGGTTACCGGTATATCTCCGGCATAAGCTGCATTGCTGACAGCAAAATCAGCAGCACCAAATACCATTACTTTTGTAGGAAGCGGTACATCCTCCTTCCAGTGCGTAAGCCTGGTACTATCGTTTATCAGGTGCTCATCCACTTTAATACCATTACCCACAACGCCGTAATGTGCAGGAGCAGAAATCACAAATTCGAGGCTTGCTTTATCAGCCGGAATATCGTTACAAGGAAGCCAGTATTGTGCCCTGTTAGGCCAGTTGTCTCCAAAAAAAGTGCGCTTGTTAAAACTATTCTGCCCAATAATCAATCCGTCAGCGGGGATACCCTTGTAGCGAACCTGCAGCTTCATGGAATCAGCAGTTTTTAAAGCCCCGGGCAACTGAATGAGTAATTTATTATTGTGATGATGAAAGGGAAGCTTTCTGCCTGCTTCAGTAACCGCCATTACCTGCATACCTTTTCCGGTGCTGTCAACAGCTCCCAGATCAAACTTTACTGAACTGCTGTTGTTCAAACTTATAAAACTAATTGCAGCGGTTCCGTATAATGTATCTGAATTATCAGAAATGGTAAGATCAAACCTGTAATGTATTACATCTATATTGGTATTGTTTTGAGCGTTGACGCTGAAACTGAATACAAAAAACAGCAATATGGTTATCAGAAGCCATTTTAAAGCTTTCATAAATACATTTTATATTCTTTATTCTGCATTTATCTTAAACTCTTTTGGAGGTTCGGCACCCATTAAATAACGTACAAAATAATCCCAGCGTTTGCGCATCATATAATAGCTGTCGGCACCATAGCCATGCCTTGCATTTGGAAAAATCACCAGGTCAAAATCCTTGTTTGCCTTAATCAATGCATCTACAACCAGGTAAGTATTATAAGGCGGAACATTATCATCCATTGCACCATGAGCCAGCATCAGTTTGCCTTTTAAATTTGCGGCAAAATTCTGATTAGCCTGGTCTTCATAATTTGATTTTCCCTTTGCATCCTTTACCAGCAGACCAATATATCTTTCACCCCAGTCATCTTCATAATTCCGGTTTTCATGATTACCCGATTCCGAAATTCCTACTTTATAAAAATCAGGATAGCGGAACATAGCTGCTGCTGTTGCAAAGCCGCCACCCGAATGTCCCCACACACCAACTCTTTCCAGGTCCACATAAGGGCGGGATGCAGCAAGTTGCTTTATCCCTGATATCTGATCCTCCAATGTATTATCTCCCATGTTGCCGTAACAAACATCATGAAATGATTTTGAACGGTCAGGATTACAGGTACCATCAATTACCACGACAATAAAGCCAAGTTCGGCCAGCGCCTGGTGATCACTCCGGGCTGCTGAAAACGACCGTCCGCCTACTCCTCCACCCTGCGGGCCCGGATAGATATAATTTACGACCGGGTATTTCTTTGTTTTATCCAATACAGTTGGTGAAAACATTAAACCATACAGGTCCCATTTACCATCACGTGATTTTACGACAATCGGTTCAGGTGCTTTCCAGCCGGTTGCTGTTAACCGTGAGATATCAGCTTTTTCAAGTGTGGCTATCAATTTACCATTCATTTCTCTCAACACAGAAACCGGTGGCACATCAGGTTTTGAATAACTGTCAGTAAAGTATTTTCCATCCGGAGATATGGAGATATTGTGATTGCCATCTTCCGGTGTAAGCAATTGCAGATTTTTGCCGTCGAAATTAATTCGGTAAAAATGACTGAAGTATGGATCCCTTCCTTTTTCACGTCCATTGGCTTCAAAAAATAAAACCCGGTTCTTCTCATCCATTTTCAATAAACGGGTAACAACAAAATCTCCCTTAGTGATCTGGTTTTTTAACTGGCCGGTAATTGTATTATATAAATAAAGATGTCCCCAGTCATCACGTTCCGAGTACCAGATGATCTCATTGGTTGCAGGTAAAAAATGCCAGTTGATACTACCTTGTCCTGATTCATATTGTGTTGCCACTTTCTCTTCAAAAATTTCTTTCACCTCACCGGAAGCAGCATCGGCAATGCGCATTTTTGCTTCCTTATGATCACGTGAACTTGAAACAAATGCCAGTTTGCTTGCATCAGCATTCCACTCATTGTCATCAAAGGAACCTGAGCAGGCAATATCATCGCAGAGTGTCCCCCGCCTTGGATCAGATGGTATTTTTAAACGGATGACTTTTGGATTGTCCACTTCAATTATTACACGTTCAATACGGATAATATCTTTATCCACCGGAAGCGGGTATTTCCATTCCTGTAATTTAGGTGCTCCCACATTTGTTGAAACAAGGTACATATCGCTTACATGGCGCTGATCCTGCTGAAAGGTTGCGATCTTTTTAGAATCCGGCGACCATAATAAAATCGCACGGTCACTGTGTTTCCATCCGGCATTATCAGTTGCGTAACCATAATCCTTTACTCCATCAGTAGTCAACTGTGTTTCTTTTTTAGTTGCCACATCCCTTACCCATAAATTCCAGTCTTTAATAAAAGCTGCTTTTTTGCCATCAGGCGAAGTGACATCGTTTGAAAAATTTCTTCTCCCACCCCGGGGACTTTCGCCAGGGGCTTGCGGCAGTAATGTTTTCAGATCAGCGGCTGTTTTACGTTTCCCGTCAGCAGCATTGATCAATACATATTCCTTTCCCGTAGCAGTGGTTACAGAATACCATAGCTTTCCATCATCCAGCCAGTTCGGCCGCACATCGGCCCTGTCAACAAGCGGGTTGGTTGCAGCCCTTAAAAATTTTGTAGCCTGCTCATAATTTGCAGCAGTTAAAACCTGCTTATTGGTTTGAGCATTAGCTGAAAATATTGCAAACGCAACTATTACTGATACAATGAATTTATTTTTCATAATGAAGCTTTTATCAAAAGATGGTTTAAAAACTGTGCTGTATCTTTAAATTTAAGAAATCTATTTAATACCGGAGCGAAATATTATATGGCTGACAAAAATTTCATAAAAACCCCAACAATACATGGCACATATGGATTGGTTTTAATTGGAGGTAACAGCAGCCGGATGGGTAGAGATAAAAGTATGATTCAATATTACCAGAAACCGCAGCGCTATTACGTGTATGAAAACTTAACCCCTTTCTGCGAAAAAGTATTTATTTCATGTAATAAAGATCAGGCAGGTTCCATATCTGCTGATTATTCTTTTATAACAGACAATGATCTTTATAAAGATATCGGCCCTATGGCGGCATTGCTCACCGCATTTACAGAATTCCCCAAAAAGAATATGTTGCTCATTGGTTGCGATTATCCTTTTTTAACTGCAAATGATCTTCAGCAACTTTCCCTTAATTGCAAAGCTGGAAAACCAGTAAGTTTTTATAATAAAGATGAAAATATTTATGAACCATTAGTGGCCTGGTATCCTTTTACTGTACTTGACACATTGAAAAATATGTTTCAATCAAATAAATATTCTTTACAGCATTATTTACAGGATTCTGATGCCCTGAGATTATACCCGGTATACAAAAAAAGTATTATCAGCATTAATACTCCCAAAGATTTTAAAAAGGCTTTTGCACATTTAAATAATGATATCCCGCTTTAGTTTTAGTAATTTTAAATTATGAACAGCAGCCAGGTTGAGCAAATCAATATACAAAAGATCAGTGCCGGAAAAAAATCGGAACTGGCCGATATGGTTGCTGTTGAAGAACCCCTTGAAATACTCCTGGCATACAGTAGCCAATCCGGCCTCATGCGAAAAAATATTGCTGTAACGATGCGGACACCGGGCAATGATGAAGAACTGGCAGCTGGCTTTTTATTTACAGAGGGAATTATAAATAATGCAGGTACTATTCAGGAAATTAAACAAACCGCATCTGATGACAACCGGATACTGGTTATTCTCAAAGAGAATACAGTTCCTGTTTTGTCGAATATTGCACGGAATTTTTACAGCAGCTCCAGTTGTGGTATCTGCGGCAAGGCAAGCATCGATGCGATAAAAATCAATATACAAAATTGTAATGAGCAGGATAATCTCTTAATCGATGCATCCATCCTTTATGCATTGCTGGCTCATTTAAAAAAAGAACAAACTGTTTTTGAAGAAACCGGTGGCATTCATGCCTGTGCTTTATTCGGTTCCGAAGGCAATTTCATCTTGTTAAAAGAAGATATAGGCAGACACAATGCCCTGGACAAGATCATCGGCAATGCTTTGCTGAATGATCAATTACCTTTGAGCAAAGCTGTGTTATTATTAAGTGGCAGGGCAAGTTTTGAACTGGTACAAAAAGCTGCGATGGCAGGGATTAAAATTATCGCAGCAGTCGGGGCTCCATCAAGTCTTGCTGTTGACATGGCAAAAGAAACCGGTATCACTTTGATTGGTTTTTTGAAAGATGACAGGTTCAATATTTATTCAGGTGAACAAAGAATAAAGCTATTATGAAATTACGCATAAAAGGAAATTCATTAAGAATACGGCTTACAAAATCAGAAGTAAGGAAGCTGGCAGATACCGGCTACCTGCAGGAACAAACCATCTTCCCGAATAATACTTTTACTTATGCTTTGCAGACTGATGAAAGTACAACTGTATTGTTCGCAACTCTTGACAATAATAAAATCACCATGCATATTCCTGCATCTTTTATCAGTAACTGGCCAGAGAATGATATAGTGGGCATTAATGCGACAATGCCATTTTTTGAAGACGGTTCGTTGCATCTTTTGGTTGAAAAAGATTTTGTTTGTCTTGATGAAACCACCGAAGACCAGAGTGATAATTTTGAAAACCCGAACAAAGCCTGTTGAGTTTGAACGAAAAGAAAAACGATATCCCTGCAGCAGAAAATCCTGAAACATTTACAGGGTTGAAACTTGGGCCACCACAGAAAGTGGCTGCTGGTGTACCGGCTGTGTTCATCAGTTTAAAAAAAGTTTTTGGCGAAGCCGGATTTTTCCGCGGACTAAAAGCGCTCAATAAACTGAATAAAAAAGATGGATTTGACTGCCCCAGCTGTGCCTGGCCCGATCCTGATGATGAACGCAGCAGCATTGCCGAATACTGTGAGAATGGTGCTAAAGCTGTTGCAGATGAAGCAACAGCGAAAGCAATTGGCAAAGATTTTTTTGCTGAAAATTCAGTTCATAGTCTTGCTTCTTTATCAGATTATGAAATTGGAAGAAAAGGAAGAATTGCTGAACCGATGTATCTTTCAAAGGGTGCTGCAAATTATCAACCCGTTTCCTGGGAAGCGGCATTTACAAAAATTGCTAAATCGTTAAACGGATTATCATCACCTGATGAAGCGGTGTTTTATACATCCGGAAGAACAAGTAACGAAGCAGCATTCCTATATCAGCTTTTTGTACGTGAATACGGCACCAATAATTTACCTGACTGCAGTAATATGTGCCATGAAAGCAGTGGTGTTGCTTTGGGTGAATCACTCGGTATTGGAAAAGGCTCTGTAAAACTGGAAGATTTTTATGAAGCTGAAGTGATCATCATCCTGGGACAGAACCCCGGCACCAATCATCCCCGCATGTTAACGGCACTGCAAAAAGCAAAGGCAAACGGAGCAATCATTATTTCCATCAACCCTTTACCTGAAACAGGTTTAATGGGTTTCAACAATCCGCAAACAGTAAAAGGCATTTTAGGAATTGACAGTGCATTAACCGGTATTTTTCTACCAGTAAAAATAAATGGCGATATGGCTTTGCTGCAGGCCATTGAAATTTTATTAATGGAAGAAGAGAAAGAATGTCCGGGAAAGGTATTCGATATAGATTTTATAGCAAATAATACTGCCGGTTTTGATGAATTCTGCAATCACCTTCAAAAACAAAATATTGCACAGCTTGCTGATGAATGCGGAATTGATTTAAATGATATAAAACAAACTGCAGCAGTTTTAAAAGATAAAAAGAAGATAATTGCGTGTTGGGCAATGGGATTAACCCAGCACAGGAATGCTGTTGATACGATTAAAGAAATTGTGAACCTGCTGTTGCTGAAAGGCAGCATTGGCAAACCCGGTGCAGGCACCTGTCCTGTTCGTGGTCATAGCAATGTACAGGGCGACCGTACCATGGGAATCTATGAAAAACCATCAGCACAATTCCTGCAGTCGCTGCAACATAATTTTAATTTTTCTCCTCCGCAAAATCATGGATATGATGTGGTGGAAAGTATCAAAGGCATGCATGATCGAAAAGCCAAAATTTTTATTGCAATGGGAGGCAATTTTTTATCTGCCACTCCGGATACAAATTACACAGCAGCGGCCCTCCGCAAATGCAAACTCACCGTTCATGTATCAACTAAATTAAACCGCAGTCATCTTGTACATGGCGAAGAAGCACTGATACTGCCCTGCCTGGGCCGTAGCGACAAAGACATTGTGAACGATGAAGTGCAATTTGTTTCCTGTGAAAATTCGATGGGTGTGGTGCAGCAATCAAAAGGAAATCTGAACCCGGTTTCAAATAAACTGCTGAGTGAGCCGGTTATTGTTTGCAGGCTTGCCAAAGCTACACTTTCAGATCGGAGTAAAATAAACTGGGATAAATATTTACAACATTATGACCATATCCGTGATGATATTGAAAAGACGATCCCGGGTTTTGAAAAATACAATGAAAGGGTAAGAATACCCGGGGGCTTTTATTTACCCAACTGCAATCGTGAAGGAAACTTTGATACTGAAACTGAAAAAGCTCAATTCAATATTGCATCTTCATCGCCTGTTGTTTTAAAAGAGGATGAATTACTGATGATGACCATCCGGAGCCATGACCAATTCAACACAACCATTTACGGACTTGATGACCGTTACCGCGGCATCTATAATGAACGCAGAGTTATCCTAATGAATCAGGCTGACATAAATAATCTGAAATTGAAACAAGCTGATGTGGTTGATTTGATTAATGATGAAGATGGCAGAGAAAGATTAGCGCATAAATTTATTGTAGTCCCCTATCCCATTCCTAAAAGATGCGCTGCCACGTATTTTCCTGAAACAAATGTGCTGGTACCCATCAACAGTGTGGCAGCAAAAAGCAATACACCTGTTTCCAAAGCCGTGGTTATTAAAGTACGGAAAGCAGCAAATATTTAAACCGGTAACTTTCGTTATACTATTTTTCAATCCCGATCCATTTTATACAAACCGGTTTTCCAACTTCAAGTCTTTTTTGCGTATCTGTAAGTAATCCCGTTTTTTTATCTCTTTTGAATATTACAATTTCATCGCTGTTTTGATTCGCCAGCAGTAAAAAATTCCCGGAAGGATCGAAATTAAAATTACGTGGCGTTTTACCAAGTGTAGACTGGTGACCGATTAAAGCCAGCTTCCCGTTTTTTTTATTGACTTTAAATATTGCAATGCTGTTTGCGTCGGCCCGGTTAGATGCATAGAGGAATTTACCATCAGGTGAAACATGAATATCTGCACTGCCTGCAAAACTTGTATCAGCATCAGGCATACTGCTGATGCGCTGGATATTTTTAAGTGTTCCGTTATTATACTTAAACACAACAACTGTTCCGCTCAGCTCTTCTATTAAATAAGCATAATCATTTGAAGGATGAAATGTAAGATGCCTGGGCCCGGCACCTGCAGCTGATGCTGCAAAAGGTTGTGAGGCAGGGGTAAGATTACCGGTAACTTCATCAAAAGCATAGATCATTACTTTATCAATACCCAGGTCGGGGACAAAAAGAAAACGGTTATCTGCAGAGAATAAAGTGCAATGAACATGCGGAGATTTTTGCCTGGCCGGATTCGGGCCTGAGCCTTCATGCCGTATTATCTTTTTAGCTGCAGCAAGGCTTCCATCCGCTTTTACAGGAAACACAGCTAAACTTCCGCTGCTGTAATTGCCGGCCACAACCCATCTGCCGGTTTTATCAACAGCTACATAACAGGGATGATCACCACCTGAAGCCTGTTCATTAAGATAGGTAAGTTTACCTGTTTGTTTATTAAATGAGAAAGCGGTTATTTCTCCGCCCTTCCCGTTTGCTGCAGCATCTTCCTGTACTGCATACACAAATTTTTCGTTGGTGGAAACCGCCACAAAAGAAGGATTGGAAGTTTTTACATGGCTGATCTCTTTGGTTGTTCCGTCGTTACTATTAAACTGGTAAACATATATACCCTCACTTTTACCTGAAGTATAAGTACCAGTAATAAGATAATGCTGCTGAGCAGTTGTTATAAACCCAAGAGCTGAAAAAACTGCTAAAAAGAAAATTTTTAATTTCATGGTTGTAATATACAACTCCTTAATATTATAAAAATCAACAGGCGGGTAAATAAAGATCATCTGATTAAAACGCCTCCCGGAAATCCGGGAGGCGTTTTAAATTATCAGGCACAATTAATTCTTTATAAACTTCCTTGTAACGGTTCCTTCTTCTGTTATAAATGCAGCGATATAATAACCTGCTTTCAAATCAGAAATATCTAATTTATTCCCGCTCTTCATTGCACCAAACTGCTTAACCACTGTTCCGTTAACACTGTATATTTTTACAGCAATTACAGTTTCAGCTGTAGTAACAGTAAGTGAATTGGTTGCAGGAACGGGGTAGATCATCAGGTAATTATCAGCCGATGTCGACTCCAGGTCGGCCCTTCCTAATGCCACAAGGTCGCAGGTTTGGGGATTATTTCCACTGCCCGAACTCTGTGATGCAATATTGGAACCCGTAACAGATACCTGGTCTATATAGATAAGGTCCGTGTTATCACTGGCATCGCACCGGAACCTGAACTGGGCATTAGCCGGGAAGTTTACATTGGTTAAAGTTACCGTGGCATGGTAAAAACCATTATTGGTAAAACTGGTACCGGCAACATAAGTTGCAACAGTACTCCAGCTGCTGCCGTTATAATATTGCACCCAGAAATCTTCTCCGGTTTCCATACTGGTTGCATAGAAATAGAAATCAATTACCAGCTGATTATATGCGCTAACATTATAGGCTGATGAAGTCATGGCAGAAGCTGTTCCGGAATTATCCCGGATATAGATAGACCAGTTACCCTGGTATGAACGTGTTCCGCTGTAGCGGGCAACATCGCTGCCACCATCTGCCCAGCCATCCCAGCCGGTTTCAAAGTAATGAGTAAAAATTGTTGTTGCGCCACCAGATAATGTTGAAACAACAATCGTATTTGAATTTGTACCATTACCTGCAGCATCTTTTGCTCTTACATAAATGCTGTAAGATGTTGAAGCTGTTAGTCCGGTAACAGTATAGCTAAGGCCGGTTGTAGTTCCGTTTAAAGAACCATTTACATAAATATCATAGCCTGTTACGCCTACATTATCTGTTGCTGCTGTCCATGATAATCCAATGGTAGTTGTGGTAGCGCCAGTAGAGCTGAGTGCTGGGGCGGTTGGTGGTTGTATATCGCCTGCACTCTGCGTACTTACCGCAATCGTATTTGAATTTGTACCATTACCGGCTGCATCTTTTGCTCTTACATAAATGCTGTAAGATGTTGACGCTGCTAATCCGTTAACGGTATAAGTTGTACCAGTAGTAGTTCCGTTTAAAGAACCGTTTACATAAACATCATAACCTGTTACACCTACATTATCGGTAGCAGCAGTCCATGACAAACCAATTGTGGAAGATGTTGAACCGGTTGAACTTAATACCGGCGCTGTTGGAGGCTGGGTATCAGGACCTGCGGAAATAATTGTCGTAAATAGTCCCCGGCCATGAGTTGCAGCGGATAGCAATCCATCGCTGCTGCGGTACTGTAACATATCGGTTCTTACATTCGGGAAACCTGTTTCGGGTCCCCAGCTTGTGGAAGCACCGTTGATCAAATCAGTTTGCCAGATACCCGTCTCTGTTGCAATGATGGCTTTTGTATTATCGCCCGGATAAAACATTGCCCAGCGTACGGGCATATCCGGCAGGTCGCCGTCAATAGCCGTCCAGGTAGTTCCCCCGTTACTGGTTACCCAAACATTATTTACACCATAGTTTGAAAAGGAAACAATGATATTGCTTTCGTTTGTACCCAGTTCAACGCAGGAAATATTTGCGCTTGTAACCTGCATGGCAGAACCGATGATACTGGTAAACGTTGGTGTAGCATTGGCATTAGTGGCTTTTATAAGCCTTGGCAATAAACTGCTTCCACCGCCGGCAAAGAAAACGGTATTACTGGTATGAGGCGAAACTTTTACTGCCGAAACTGTTGCAGAACTTAATGCCGTCATACTTACTGACGTAAAAGTGCTGCCTGTTTGCGGATTACTCCATCTTACAAAGGCGTTGGCCACGCCACTGCAATACATGATATTGGCAGCATCATCATAGTCTGTAGGATTGATGAATCTTCCGGCTGAACTCGAATAGTTAACTGACGTCCATGAAGAGCCGCTGTTTGTACTTCTTCGGTATTGATTATATACATATGAGCCCCATTGGTATTGTGGCTGATTTTGATCTATGTGCACAAAAGCGCCATCGCCTCCTGTTACTTCCACCGAACTTCCCAAACCTGCACTGTTCAGCTGATGGGTGCCGTTATCCTGTGATCCTGCCAAAAAATAATTGGTTGATGTAGGGTGATTGGCAACTGAATAAAATTGTTTTATCCGCAGGCCGGTATTCTTATCCTGGAAAGTTGTACCTCCGTTGGACGAATAATGTATCCCTCCGTCAGACCCTACCAGCACCTGGTTATTACTTCTCCACCTGATGATTTGCTGATCGGCATGAACATACTGCCCTGTTGTACCAACCCAGTTGGATATTTTTGTCCAGGACGTTCCGCCATTTGTTGTTTTATAGCAATCCAGGCTTCCAACAATTACATTGTTTGCATTATTGGGATCCACGCCTGCTGCCATGCAATACCATGCCTGGCCACTGGTAAAAGCCGGCGTTGAACCGGTAGCTGTCCAGTTAGCGCCACCATTGGTTGATTTATAAATTGTAGTTACTCCCCATGCCGAATTGGAAGGCAAAGCATATAAGGTATTACCGCTACTGGCAAGCGCTACGTTGTATTGGGTTGTAAATGTAGTAACCGGGCTTGTCCAGGTTGACGAAGAAACAGTTGCCGGGTTGTCTGTATAACGGTAACCCGAAATAGCGGATGCAGTGTTATAGTATCCACAAACGATATGCAATCTTCCTGTGCTGCTCAATTCAATATCAGGTACTCTTGGATCAAGACCTGAAGGTGTGATATTCGTCCAGGTTCCTGTTGCTTTTGTATAGCGTTGTATACCCGAATTATTTGAAATAGAATTACATCCAACATAAAGATTGCCACTGGCGTCGCAAACAACTTTACTTACATTCCAGAAATTTGCAGTGCCTGGCATCAATGACCAGGTGACACCATGATCAGTACTTTGCCAAAGCCCTGCTCCTCTTACAGCGTCTGCATTAATCGCTTTTTCACCGGTACCAAAATACATGATATTAATGTTGGTCGGGTCCTGGCAAATACTGGCAATAGAAAGATTACCCAGAAAATCATTTACCGATGTCCAACTGGCAGGTGTAGCCGTTATATCATTTGTTTTCCAAAGTCCGCCATCAATACCACCAACCCAGACTGTCTTTCCGCTGGCATCTCCCAGATCCTCCCAAATGGCTCTCATCCTTCCGGATGTAATTCCATTACCCGGCCTTGTATTACCGTTACTTGGGCCGGTAACATCACTGTTGGGTCCTCGTTCCGTCCAGGTAAAAGTAGGCGCAAGGCTGTTCATACTTTGAATGCGCTGCTGTCTTTTTGTATAAGCTTCGGCTAATCTTTCACGGGGTACATACCCAAGGGCCGGATCCCTGGTCATGTTTATTTCATATTCCAGCCTGGCAGAGATCCCGCTGGATTCTTCTTTCTGAACCGATACCTGTGCAATGGCACAAAATGATAAGGTCACCAGAAGAAATAAGAAACTGGTAATTTTTTTAAACATAAAAAGATGTTTTGGTTTTGAAAAATAGTGAGTAACAATGTAGATTGTTAATTTTGTATTACTTGTAGTAATTATACGTGGAGAGATACTATGTGGATAAATATTTTCTGGCTGAATTATTCAGGCTAAAAACTTTGCAGATACTTCCAAACGGATTTATAATATCTGACCCGAGGGGAGTCATTTAAACAATTTGTTTAAGTCATTTCTTTAAATGGCAAATTGACTTATTGAAAAGAAATGTCGGGATTTCCTTTGTTACTTTTTATTTTTGAAAAATACAATACTCAGGTAAGCATAAAACATTCGAGATTACAAATTGGTACCGATAATTTACCAAAATGATAAATTATTACTTTTTACACATTACCCTGATTAAAAAGTATTTGCTTTGCCATTTCTAAATCATCAGAAAATATTTTAAGCTCAACCCCACCCAGGGGATTTAAACCGGCTACATTTTCATCTTCCAGAAAAGAATCGATTCCCGCTTCCCGCAGTTTAGAATGGGCAAAACCGGCCTCTACATAATCATTAAATATTTTTAAAACAATGGTATGTCCGGTATTAGTAGTACTCATGATATCTGTTTTACTTAAAATTACAAAAAATGCAGGTTGAATGTTAAATTAACCACATCGAATTCCATTAATGCTGTTTTCGTGATTTGAGCATAAAATTAATAAGGTATTAATCTAATAAAAACCATATAACAGATAATGCCCTTATGTTGTAAGGTTCATGGAAACATAAGCAGGGTACGACTTTCATCATTCTTTATAGTAAAACTACTTAGTAGAACTACTCTTGTACAAGTCAAAAAAAAATTCGTTTTTTGCATCAGGATATGGTTTTTACTATCCTTTTAATCTAAACCCCAAGAAATGAACAAAGTTTTACCCCTGAAGAAGTATATCTATAATAATGCCCTTGTCATTCTGGCTATGGTTTTATTATCTTCAGTTACAACTTATGCGCAGCCTTCTTTTACCAATATGGCAGTTTCTAAAAATCTGCATATAGGTACATCTGCTAAAGATGGTGGTTTTACCTGGGCCGACTTTAATAATGACGGGTATAAAGATCTTCTGATTAATACCAACAACAGTACAGCAAAAAGCAGATTACTATACAATAACGGGGCTCCCAATTTTACTTTCACTGATGTTACAATTGCCAAAGCACCTGCCTTGTTGAGTAATTTAACAGAGCGCTCGGCTATTGCCGGCGACATTGATAATGATGGCGACATTGACTTTGTAAGAAATACACACTCCCTTATTGAAGTATACAAGAACAGCGGGGCTCCCAATTTTACGTTTACAAGATCACAATACTTTGACGCCGCTTATTTTACAGATGCAGGAACCCAAACCGGACTTAATTCAGAAGGCATGGGCCTGATTGATTTTGATGGCGATGTTGATCTTGATCTTTTTATAGAAGACCATGAATACGGTGTTGACCTGATGATCAATGATGGAACCGGAACTTATACTCATTATACAACAAATGCATCGCCCAAGGGATTTGGAATTACAGGTGCCAGCGGTGACTACTCACTAGTAGCAGATATAAATAACGACGGATACATAGATATTGTAGCCAGAAGAGAAGGTACCGGCAATACGAACAATCAATCCGATATTTTCATCAATAACGGTAATGGTACTTTCACTGCAAATTATTCTGTAAATCTTGATGCATCTAACAGTAATAAAGGCGGAGTAGCCATGGGTGACTTTGATGGAGATGGCGATCTTGACTATTTCTGGACTGATAACGGTGGCAGTGCCGGAGCAGCAAACAACTGTTACCTCGTTCAGCAGACCGGATCTAATTCAGGAATCTTTTCTATTGCTGCTGTTACAATTACAGGCAGCAGTTCAGCATTGCCATCAGCGGGTTTGATTGATGGTATAACTACCGGAGATGTTAACCATGACGGAAAACTGGATATTTTTCTTACAGCTAACAGCGGCCCTTCCTATTTACTGATCAATACATCCACAGGTACAGGAGTATTCAGTTTTAATCATAACAATTATGGGATTAATGTAAATGCTGATGGTGAAGGTTGTGAGTTTGTGGATTTTGATAATGACGGAGACCTGGACCTGTATATCAATATAAATGGGGGTAATAATCAATTATGGGTAAATGCTTTGAATGACAGCAATTATGTAAATGTGGTGGCATTAGTTGACTTGGGCGGAGGTATTACCCGGCCTGCGATTGGAGCTACTGTTATAATAAGAGACTGTTTAGGTAACAGGATCAGCCCGATCATGGAAGTAAGCGGAGGCTCGGGACACGGTACACAGCAGTCAACAATATTACATTTTGGCTTGCCGGCAGGTAACGGTACTGTTTACTATGCTGAAGTGTCTTTTGTGCGGCCTAACGGTGGTACCAGAACTGTTGTTTCAAAACAGGTTTATTTAAACTTGCTTACCGCCCGTACAATTACCATAACAGATTTACAAAAGCCGGACCCCGTTACCTGTGCAGTTCTTTCATCTCCGGGATTGAATAATTTTACAGCAGTTCATACAGGTGAAAAAACATTATTTACCTGGCAGGTTAAGGATATCGATACTTACGAATCATATGAAATACAGTACATGAACCAGGATGGGAAATTTATTTCGGTCATCAGCCTGGAGGATACAAGGGTAAGGAATTATTCAAACGTACACCTGGTAAGTAATGAAGGGGTAGTATATTACCGTTTGAAATTAAACCATATTGATAAAAGCATAAGCTACAGCGATATTGTAAAAGTAAATACCGGAAAAAACAATTTGACCATTCAAAAACCTTACCCGAATCCGTTTCAGGATAAAATATCAATTCCTGTTAAACTGGAAAAAGCTGAAAAACTAACCGTACAGTTGATTGATATTACTGGCAAAACATTGAAAACAGAAACAATAAGAGCTGTACAGGGTAATAATATAATAACAGTATATGACCTGCAAGGATTTTCTAAAGGGTTTTACTTTATTAAAGTAATAATTGGCGATAAAATCATAACACAGAAAGTTGCAAAATAATTATTTCAGGGTTTACGTTACACTTTACATTAAAAAAAAGCCCTGATCAAACCAGGGCTTTTTTACTGTTGGTGATAATGCATTATTTCAAAACAATAAACTTCCGTACCTCAGTTTTCTTTTCACCGATCAATTTAAGAAAATAAGTTCCCGGTATTAATATATTCGTTTCAACAGAAGTTTTACCGGAAGATTTATACCTTTTGAGTATCCTCCCATTAATATCAATAAGCACATATTCATTCAGCTTCGTGTTTTTAGACTGAACAGTAACCGGCTCTCCCGATTTTACCTCTGCTGGATACAGCGAAAATGAAAATGCTCCATTCTTTATTGCATTGTCAGCAAATGTAAGCGGCTGCATAACTTCTACGTTTATAACATCAATCAGGCATCCATTACCATCAACTACAGTATAAGTTGTATTTACCAACGGTGCCACATTAATTGTTTGTGTGGTTGCACCGGTAGACCAGCTGTAATTTCCGATCCAGGATGCAGAGATGGGAATGCTTACGCCGGAATTAATCATGATTGTTGTTGTTTTATTTACATTCTTCATGATGCTGAAATTGTCCCTGACAACTCCATCTGAGCAAACCCATTTCGAAATCAGCCTGTTATTTTCTATTTCCAGATACATGGCACCTCCATTTGTATTGTTGGAATAATACATTGCATTATGAGGGTAGCCCGCAGTTGAACCACCTACTTGTCCCGAAGACCCAACTACTGCGTAAACAATACCATTAAGAACATCAGAAGCTTGCTTTATATAAATACATGAATTTGAACTGCCATCATATTTAGCACTGCTTGTGCTTAATGCATGAGCTGAAGCATTGTATGTATTCTCCAAACCATAATGCCCGTTGATCAAAAAGCTCCGTTCGTATAAGTGACTATGGCCACTTAAAACAAGATCAACTTTATATCGTTCCAGAATAGGAATAATTTTTTGACGCATATTAATCAGCTCCGATTCTGTATCACTGTTATGAGATCCCTTGGTGTATGGTGGATGATGAAAATAAACAACTGTCCATAACTGATTGTTAACTGCAAGATCCTGTTTGAGCCAGACAGCCTGTGGCCCCAGTGTATCATATAGCCTGGTATTACCTGCTTCCCAACCATAGGAATCTAAAGCAACAAAATGAATGTTTCCATAATTGTAAGAATAGTACGCCTCCGTGTTGGATGCCAATCCCCCAGCTTGTCCAAACTTTGGCAATGAGAACATGTCGTAATAAGGAATTGCATGATCTGCCTGGCGGGCTGCACTGTTAGCATAATCATGATTACCGGGTGATGGCCATAACACATGATTCTTTGTAAGGTTACCCTGGTAAACATTAAAGAAATTATTCTGAAACTCTGCGTCCGTTCCGTTGTTGTATGCATTATCTCCCATCAGCAGCCAACCATCGGTATAGTTGGTTCCGTTAAATGCCTGCCATGCATTCCTGACATTTATCTGGTTGGTGGAATTATTGCCCACATCCCCCATGGCAATAAAACGTGTCTTTTGCGAACTCCCTGCAAGTGGCATTGTCTTAAAATAATTATTAGCATCACCCTGCAATATTTGAGCAGTTGAACCAAAATTGTAATAATAAAGTGTGTTGGCAGTTAAACCTGTAAGCGTTACTTCATGTTCGGTAGTTACAGTATTGTCAATAATATTTTGGTTCAGGCTACCAGCCGAAGTTCCAAAATTAACTTTGCTGTTGGTGGCCACATCTGTTCTCCACCTGATAATTACGCCTGTTTGTATAGCCGAATTCATATAAGGGCCCCTCGTTAATACCGCCGCTCCTGCAACATTTCCTGTAAGTTGCATGTCGAAACTTAAATCAGTACTTGTGCCGGAATTTTGGTGCATCTCTACAGCAATAACATTAGTACCGCTGACAAATGCTGAAGAACTGATGGTAAACAGCTGGGGCGTATTTCCATCGTCGCTTGCAGCGGTTGATGCAACCGTTGTATACGATATAGTGCCGGTTGGCATATTATTGCGATACAGTTCTGTACCGTTTAAATATATCACCACACCATCATCACGTTTTACACTGCCCGTAAAAGATGTGAATGATAAAGGATTGCTGATCGTAATTGTTTTTCTGAAATAAGTAGTAATATATTTTGCATTAGCATTGGGGCCATAGCTTACAACAGTGGTTTCGTCACCATCGCCATAACCAAGCTGGGCATTACCGTTTGCCCACGAAGCATCATTAAAAGAAGTTCCTCTCCAGACAGTGTTTTGGTTAGTACCATTGTCAAGATATTTCCAGGAATCGCCGTAATTAATAAATGTTTGCGGCCCGGTGATCAAATCTTCTGTTGTAAAATTCCAGGTACCGGCATTTGTTATTCCGGCATAATTATTATTTGACAGATCGCTGAATGCCCCGGCTTCAATTTCAATATTAACTGCTTTGTTAAATCCAAAATCTGCAGGGTTAATTGTAACAGTATTTCCTGATACAACAACAGCGGCTGAACTTACATTAATAGTTTGAGTAATTGCGCCTGCTTCTTTAACCAGGATATTACCGCTGCCCTTTTGAATGTTTTCATCAAATGTCATAACCAGGTTGCTGCTTACAGAAACACTGGTCGCATTGTCAAGTGGGGAATAAACAGTTACAACAGGTGCTGTTATATCAGGTATGGCAACTGTAAAATTCCAGGTTGCAGCGTTTGAAATACCTGCGTAAAAATTATTTGCAAGGTCTTTAAATGCAGTTGGAGCAATTTCGATATTTACAGCTGCACTGTTAGTAAAATCAGCAGGGTCAATGGTTACAATATTGCCTGAAACGGTTACTGAAACAGATGACACATCGATGGTTTGGGTAACAACTCCGCCTTCTTTGATAATAATATTTCCTGTCCCTTTCTGTACAGGTTCATTAAAACCAAGCACCAGGTTAGCAGTAGAGGCAACAGCTGTTGCATTATCTGATGGAGAATACGTTGTTACTGCAGGGGCAGTCAGATCAACCGTACCTATAAGTTCAAGATCGAAGCTGATATCTGTACTGTTTAAAGCTGACTGATGTATTTCTACTGCGACCGTATTAGTACCATTTACAAATGATGTGGGGCTAATGGTAAACAATTGTGCTGTATTACCATCATCAGCCGCAGCAGCCGGCGCAAGTGTGTTATAAACTATATTGCCGGAGGACATATTGTTACGGTAAACTTCTGTACCATTCACATAGATCACAATACCGTCATCTCTTTTAACGCTTCCGTCAACTACTGAAAAGGCAGCAGGATTGGTAATGTTGATTGTTTTACGGAAATAAGTAGTTATATATTTATTATTGGCATCAGCGCCATAACTAACAACTGTTGTTTCATCTCCGTCACCATAACCTAACTGTGCATTACCACTGGCCCATGACGCATCATTAAATGAATTACCTGTCCATGCCGTTCCCTGGTCTGTGCCATTATCCAGGTATTTCCACGAAGCTCCATAAGGTATCAGTGTTTGCGGGCCGGAAGGAATCGACTCTGTAATGAAATTCCAGGCAGATGCATCAGCAATACCTGCATAATTATTATCAGCAAGGTCTTTAAATGCACCGGCAGCAATTTCAATATTTACTGCAGCAGCATTTCCAAAATCTGCAGGATCAATCGTAACGGTATTTCCCGACACAACAACAGAAGCTGATGTTACATCAATAGTCTGTGTAATTACAGCACCCTCTTTAATTAAAATATTACCTGTTCCTTTTTGAATGTTTTCAGTAAATGTAAGCACCAGGTTTGCCACGGTTGAAACGCCTATTGAATTATCTGCCGGGGCATAGACTGTTACTGCCGGTGGAGTAATATCCGTATATAAAACACCAAAATTCCAGGTTGTTGAATTTGCAATACCAGCATAGTTGTTGCCGGCAAGGTCTTTAAAAGCTCCGGGAGCAATTTCAATATTCACAGCAGCGCCATTTCCAAAATCTGCCGGATCAATGCTGACTGTATTTCCGCTAACTGAAACCAGAGATGAAGCAACATCAATGGTTTGGGTAATTATGCCGGACTCTTTGATCAGGATATTTCCTGTTCCTTTTTGAACATACTCACTAAATGTAATTTCTAAACCGGCAGCAGTTGAAATATTTGCAGCATTATCAGCAGGTGTAAGGTCTGTTACTGTTGGCGGAGTTATATCAACATATAAAACATCAAAATTCCAGGTGGTTGCATCAGCAATACCTGCATAGTTATTATTGGCAATATCTTTAAATGCTCCTGCGGCAATTTCAATATTTACTGCAGCGCCATTTCCAAAATCTGCCGGATCAATGGTAACCGTATTTCCAGATACAGTTACCGAAGCTGCACTCACATTAATTGTCTGCGTAATTATTCCGCTTTCTTTAACAATAATATTTCCGCTTCCTTTTTGAACCGGTTCATTAAAAGTAAGTGTAAGATTACTTGCAGCAGCAATATCGGTTGAATTGTCAGCAGGCGAATATACCGTTACAACCGGTGGGATTATATCTGTATTCACAACTGTAAAATTCCAGGCAGTTGCATTTGCAATACCAGCATAATTATTATTCGAAAGGTCTTTAAAAGCACCGGCGGCAATTTCAATATTTACGGCAGCAGCATTTCCAAAATCAGCAGGATTGATAGTTACCGTATTTCCGCTTATAACAACAGTTGCTGATGTTACATCAATTGTCTGTGTAATTATTCCGCTTTCCCTGATCAGAATATTACCTGTCCCTTTCTGCACTGCTTCATTAAAGTTTATTGTAAGATTTGAATTTGCGGCTACATTAATTGCATTATCAGCCGGGGTAAATCCTGTAACAGTTGGCGGAGTTGTATCGCCATTGCCTGAGAGTTCCAGGTCAAACGAAATATCTGAACTGGTAACGGTACGCTGATGAATTTCAACAGCAATCACATTGTTACCATTTATCAGTGAGCCTGCAGGAATAATAATAACCTGGGGTGTGTTTCCATCATCCGCAGCATCAGTTGATGCTTTGGTTGTATAAGAGATTGTGCCGGTGGGCATATTGGTACGGTATCGTTCAGTACCATTTATATACACAACAGCCCCGTCATCTCTTCTTATACTTAATGTATAATTTGTAAATAAAGATGCATTTGCTACTGTAACCGCTTTACGGAAATAAGTAGTTACATATTTTTTATTTGGGTTAGACCCGTAACTTACCACAGTCGTTTCATCCCCATCACCATAACCAAGCTCTGCATTACCCGATGCCCAGGATGCATCATTATAAGAAGTATTTCTCCACGAAGTTTTCAGGTTGGTACCCTTATCAAAATATTTCCAGGAAGAGCTATACGGGATAATTGTTGTTTGTGCTCTGGAAGAATATTGAAGCGTTACTGCAAACAATAACAAAATAGTATTCTTTATCATAATTTTTAAATAAAGGTTATATTTAAAAAAGATAATAATGTAGTAGCCGGATTATTTTTATTGTAGTGTAAAGCCTACATGTAATTAATATCAGATATAAAAAATGCCAGTTATTTTCCCAGACTGGTATACAAAACAATAAAGACATATAGTATTAATAAGACCAGCCGCAAAAGCGGCTGGTCTTATTAATAGCTGGTATCTTATTAATTATGTTTTACCAGTCTTGTTCTTACGGTTTTACTACCCTGACGGACTTCAACAATATACATCCCTGATACAACATTGTCACCTATAAGATAAATATCACCAGGTGCACCTCTTTTAAATTGTACCAGTTTACCGGACATGTCAAACAGCCTTATCTCAACGGCTTCTTTAGCACGGCTGGTCACTTTAAGGTTGAAATAATCAACAGATGGATTTGGCCAGGCAGTTATTGAAAGCTCTGAAACCGCGGCTTCTGTAAATTTGGGATTTCCCTCCGTAACAGGCCCGGTTAGTGGCAACGGATTGCAAACCGGATTTGATGTTGCTACAACGGTAACGATACTTGTACAGGTTGATGAATTTCCGTTTACATCCTTAACAGTCCATTTAATAGTTGAAACACCCAGATTAAATACGCCGCTTGCATTCGTACCGGATCCAACCCTGGAAGTGGCACCGGTAATTTTATAGGTAGTCAGTGCAATCACACAATTATCCTCCTGTATCAATGCTGGAACTGAATACACATTATTACCCACTTTACAGAATGTTTGCGCAGGCGGACAGGTAAGTGCTGGAGGAGTTACATCTTTAACTGTTACAGTAAATGAACAGGCAATTGCGTTACCTGATTCATCTGTTGCAGTATAGGTAACTGTAGAAACGCCGGTTGCATAGTTCATTGTTGGAACATAGTTAATACCGGTATTGGGTGATTGTCCCCAGGTAACACCTACCATGGCCCAGGTAAGTTTCACCACCCCACAATTATCACTGAAAGTAGGATAAGGCAATGTAACGGGTGTGGCAGTACAATCAGGACCTGTATAAGCAATCACATTTGCCGGACACTTAAGGGTTGGTTTCTGCACATCATATACCGTAACCCTTTGAACACAGGTACGGGTATTACCACTTTTATCTGTTACCGTCCAGGTTACAAGATTTACACCCTTTTGATAAACAGCGGGAGCATCATTGGTTACAGATGCTACACCACAGTTATCACTGGTTACAGGTGTACCAAGATTTACCGGTCCGGTCTTATAACATTTACCGGCATCAGTATTTACATCCACATCAAAAGGACAACGGATGTAGGGTTCAACCGTTTCTATGACTGTAACCTTGAAAGAACAGGTTCTCGTAATATTCCCGGCGGCTTTGGCGGTATAGGTAACTGTAGTTACACCAACATTCATATTCCTGAGCCCCAGGTAATTTATACCACTGGTTGGTGAACTCAGTACGGTTGCACCTGTTAATTTCCAGGTAAGTCTTGTGAGCACACCACAGAAAACCGGGTTAGGTGTATTGACTGCTTTGAAACAGATGATATCGTTGATCGTCTCAAACATATCTCCGGGACATACAAAATAGTTTGCCGGATTAACGGTTACTGTTGCCGTGACAGGATCACCAGTACAACCATTCCCCGTTGGAGTTATAGTAAATGTTACTGTTACAGGGTCTGTTGTTGAATTCGTCAATAATCCGCTTATATCTCCAGCGCCATTGGCCGCTATACCGGTAACGCCTAGGTTATCTCTTGTCCAGTTATATACTGTTGCCGGAACATTACCACTTAATACAATTGGAGTTATTGCACTACCTGTGCAAATGGTTTGTGAAGATGGCGTTGCCAATGCTTCGGGTATGGGGTTAACAATAACTGTAACCAATGTGGAATTATCAGTTGATGTATTACCAGGACAACTTACTCTCAGCCAGAAATAAGTGGTTGTACTTACTGCACCTGCGTTAAGTGAAGCAGGATTTGTTTCACCGCTTATTGCCGATCCGCCATTTGGATAATCAGCTAAAACAGTTGATGAATACCACTCGTAAGAAGAGCTTCCTGTTGAATAACCTGAAGCAGTAATACTTGGTGTGCCTGACCCACAGAAAGTAGTGCTGCCAGCGGCAGTACCGCCAACGGCAGTGCAACATGCCGGGCCGGGGTTAACTGTAACCGTAAAGCTGCAGGTAGCTGGATTGCCGGCGGCATCCATTGTCTCGAATGTATTGGTAGTTGTACCCACAGGGAAAAAGGAACCTGATGGTAAACCTTCTGTTTGGGTGAGGGTTGCTGTACCTGCTACAGTACCTTCTGCATTAAGTATCAAATGTACATTAGGGAATCCTACTCCTGCAAGATCCGTAGGTTGGGTAGCTCCGCATACCGGTGCCGCAATGTAACTGGGCCCCGATTGCCCCAGGTTATTGGTGGCTGGGAAAAACCGGGTACCGGCTGCTGTTCCATCAGGCGAATATATCTCTAACACCAGCACCGCATTGGCAGGTACCGTAGGAGGGCTGCTTAAGGTGGTGGATATTAACGTATTACTTTGTGCATTTATAACAACCGGTTGACTGGCAACCAGCGTCATATTGGCAAAAGTAAACGCACCTGTTAAGGTATACACATTTAACGTAATGGTCTGTGCAATATTTGAACCTCCCGGATCTGCAAGACTATTATCAACACTTCTTTTATTTGTTGTGATGCTGTTGGCAGCAGCAGGGCGACTGATTTTTGTACCAGCTGCAAAAGGATCTGCAGGATCTGCTAACTCCACTCCCCAATTTATTTTATTAATGGTATAAGGACCACTCAAGTTCATTGCAGACAGATCATACTTCCGTAAGTAGTGGCCCTCTTTTGTAGATATGCCATCAGTACAGGCAATTGAGTTGCCAGGTGTTATCGTAGTGGAATTCGTTGACTGGGAGATATTCAATGGGGCTGTTGCTCCACCGCAATTGTCTGTTACAGTTGGCGCAGGATAATTAACCACTGCTCCACAAACACCCGGATCACTTGGGACCGTTACATCACCCGGGCAGGTTATTACCGGTGACTCATTATCAACCACCGTTACGGTAAATGATTTGATATCATCTCCGCAGGTATTAGAGGCCTTGGCCCAAACCGTTGTAGTTCCTGCATCAAATGTATATGGATTGGATATGGTTGCTCCAAAATTAGTTAAACTGTAAGTTACCGTTGGTACTGGATCGCCTGTAACAGTTAAATTACTGCCCATGGTAACAGAAGCTCCGCAGATACCGGGATTATTATTAACCGGACCAATATTGGTTGCTGTCAAGGCAGGTGGCGTACAAGCAACAATACCACAATTAGGGTCTACTTTAAAACTTCCAATACGGGTCAGCCATCCCACAGTGCTGCTTCCCTGGCTTGCAGCAGTATAATATTCCTGCGTATACCAGAATGTACATTCATCCGAAGGATCAACTGACATAGAGCTATAATCACCCCAACGGTTGGCAGTACCTAATTGTACCCCTGTTCCTGAAACAAGTGTATTTTCTCCCTGCGACATCATGCCGGGTGGGTCGCTGGCAAGCCGGCCCGTATATAAGATAGAAGGAAAAAGAGTTGTACTTGAGGCACTGAACCCTAAACCTATATTACCAGCCCCATCTTGTGCAATACCTGCCATCCAGATATTACGGCCTGTTGCTCCGTTACCTGCCCCCGGTGCATAAATCCCTTCATTGTTCACACTCATTGAACCAGCACCACTACGCCTAAGCTCAAACCATTTAATACCGGCCTGGTAAGTAGCTGCCGTAGCAGGATTTACCCCACTTACATTAACCGTAAAGTTGCCCACATAAGATTGTACTCCGCCGGGTAAAATCCTACAGGCTAAGCGATACATCAGCCGGTCGGCTAGGGCATCCAGGTAGGTAGTAACTGTTGATGGAGCAGGCTGTTCAATGTCCCTGGCACCTCCGGGATTGCGTACATCAAAAGCAGTAAGTGGAAGATCTGCGCCAACCTGGGTAAAAGTTGAATTGGCAGGCGTTGCGAAATCCGCATGAAATGCAAATATGCGAAGACCGTCATAAGGATCTCCATATTCATCTGCTCTGAACTCCATGAACAAATTTGGTGCACCTGCTGGTGGTAATGTGGCACCATCCAGGTCTGTTGGTAACTGTCCTCCACATGTCGGACAGCTTGCAGCCTGGTCAAAATATATATAACTGGCAGATGGATCGCCCACTAACATTTTTGCCCTGTCGAAAGCAAAAGCACCGGCACCGGAAAACGGGCCCCCATTTGTAAACTGGTTATCCGCCATATAATAACCATCTGGCCATACACCAAAATGAGGATAATCATTGAATTTATTATTGGGCATCAGGAATGCGTATAAATAATAGGCCCCGGTGGGATCAGGGGTTTGTGAAATGGCAATCACCTGGTAATAAACTCCATTTGATATTGATGTAAATAGAAACTGGCTGATAAGCCACCGGTCGGCCAACTGATCATATAATGCGATTGGGTCTCCTGCATCGGTTGTTGAAAAAGGAGGTCCTAAAGCAGTAAACAGTGAACTCATTTTAAACTTTGGAACAACCAGGGCTCCCGTAGTTTTATCAAAGATACCTACCAAGAGGTTTGTTGTTTGTACATAGTGATTGGGCCCTACATCTCCATTAACGTCAGGTGGATACACCCTTCCTCCATATGCATTGAAGTTATCCTGGCTGCTGTTACCGTCAAAACTGGTAATTGGTACCGCTAAATTTTGTACGTTAAATAAATTACTTTGCATTTCCCCGCTGGTTTTACCTCCCAAACCAGGAATAATTTCTTTAATTAATACCTCATTCTTTCTATTAATGCGGTCATTTTCATTAACCATTGTCCTGGTCGTTATTTTACCCGGCTCCGGTTTGGCTACACCAAAACTTTTGACAGGTGTAGAAATTGCAAAACCAACTGCTTTTTAAACAACTGGGGCTTGTGCCGTAAGTATATTTACTGCTGCAAATAAAAGCACAAAAGAGATAAAAAAGGAGTTACAAATTTTTAATCGCATAAAACAGTTTTAAGGTTAAAAAAATAGCAGGGAGGCAGTATAGCAAAGGCTATAAAGGGATTTAGACATGACTTGAACAAGAGAGATAAAAATTTTTATAGCGGCGGGACTTAAAACTTTCCGGAGATTGAAACTATATTTTTCTTATGTCGGGGGTTATTATTCATCTAATGTATATATATTATTTTAACAACAAAATTTATTTTACAAAAAGTTAATATTATTTTGTTAACATGTTTTGAAGTTAGCCGCTTACCCCTGCCCTCTGGAAACTTTTATGCTACTGCAAAATAATGAAGGGTCAGATTTTCATTATTTACCTGATAACCTTTGAAAGTATCATAAAGACCTTAATTAAGTATTTGAATAGTGAATCATTTTACCAGCAGTTTCGGGTGGAAACTATCCTGTAAAATACGGACAGTGTGGGCTATATTTTCCGCCACTACAGTCAGCAAATAACCATTCAACACAAAAGAAAAACAGATCATTAAGTTCTGATTAATTTTGGGCTTTACACAAACTCATGCAAAAACTAAAATACCTGGTCAGTTTATTACTGCTGGCAACATTTGCCAATGGCCAACCAACACAAACAGATAATCCGGGTTTTATAATAACCGTATTGAATGAAAAATCACAACCTGCCGCTTCTGCTACTGTAGAATTATTAAAAGACAACAAACTGGTAAAAGCAGCAATTGCCGACTCACATGGCCTTGCCCGGTTTGAAAACATTGCTGCGGGGAAATATAGTTTTTCTGTTACTCTTACCGGGTACGAGCCACAAACCACAGCCGGTTACCAATTTCCATCTTCAGTAAGTACTGCAACTTTGATATTGAAACCTGCAGCTACCAGTTTGCAGGAAGTAAGTGTAAGCGGACGCAAACAATTTGTGCAATTCAAACCCGGTAAAGTTGTGTTGAATGTAGATGCGGCGGTTACCAATACCGGTTCTACTGTGCTGGAAGTTTTGGAAAAATCGCCAGGCGTTACTGTTGACAAGAATGGCAGCATTGCCCTGCAGGGTAAAGCTGGTGTGCTGGTGCTGATTGATGATAAACAAACCTATCTCTCCGGGGCAGAATTAAATAATCTGTTGAGCAGTATGAGTGCTTCACAGGTAGAACAGATAGAACTGATGACCAATCCCCCTGCCAAATATGATGCAAGCGGCAATGCCGGCATCATCAATATCAAAACAAAAAAAAATAAAGCAAAGGGTTTTAATGGCTCTTTTACCATTGCTGCCGGTCAGGGAGTGTATCCAAAAAATAACAACAGTCTTCAGCTGAATTACCGTTCCGGCAAATTCAATACATTTTTTAATTACAACATGAACCTGGTTAAATACTATACAGATATTTATGCGCACAGAAAGTATTACGACAATAATGGAACATTAACTGCTGTACTTGATCAGCCCACTACTTTTACTGGCAGGTTTCTCAACAATACAGTAAAAGCCGGGATAGATTATTATGTTAGCTCAAAAACAACCCTCGGTATTGTATTTGGAGGAACAGCCATTCGCAGGAAAGGGAACGGTAATGCAGGCGCCACCTGGTTAAATGCAGCAGGTGCAGTTGATTCAGCAGTTGCCACCAGCAGCAGCAGTAACAACAGGTTTAAAAACAGTATGATAAATTTTAATGTACGGCATACTATTTCTGCACAACAGGATATTACTGCAGACATTGACTGGTTAAATTATACAATAAATAGTGAACAGGAGTTTAACAATGCATTGCTCTCACCCGGAGGATACCAGGAAGCCTCCCGTGGAAATATTCCATCAGGGATTAAGATTCTTTCGGGTAAGGTTGATCATACGTTAAGACTGAAGAAAAATACTTCCATCCAGTCGGGCTGGAAATCTTCGCATATAGCTACAGACAATACAGCCTCTTACCAGAATTTTGACGGCTCCGTGTGGAAGGAAGATTATGGTAAGAGCAATCATTTTCTGTACAAAGAAAATATACATGCTTTGTACAGCAGTATAGAAACAAAATACAAACGTTTTAGTATGCAGGCAGGTTTACGGTATGAATACACCAGCTATGACGCCAACCAACTGGGGAATGTACAGCAAAAAGATTCTGCCTTCTCCCGCAATTACAGTGGTCTTTTCCCCAGCGGGTATATTAATTACCAGGCCGACAGTTCCAATGGATTCACGTTTACCGCTGGCCGCCGTATTGACCGACCTGCTTTTCAAAAACTGAACCCGTTTTATTTCATTATTAATAAATACACTTACCAGACAGGCAATCCTTTCTTTTTACCGCAGTACAGCTGGAACCTGGAGCTGAGTCACCAATATAAGAATATACTGACCACCACTGTTTCCTACAACATCATAAAAAATTATTTCTCCCAGTTATTTTTAACTGACACTGCAAAAGGGATATTATTTTATTCCGAAGGTAATGTAGGCCGTGCGCACAATATCGGGCTGTCCACTACCCTGCTGTTATCGCCTTTTAACTGGTGGAATATTACAGCGCAGGCCAATTACAACCATAAAGAGCTAAAAGGATTTAACGGAAATGCCAATTTCAAATCTGATATAAACCAGTTAAGCATTAACATCAACAACCAGTTTAGTTTTTTAAAAAAATATACAGGGGAGCTGTCGGGTTTTTATACCGGCAGGGCAAGGAACGACCTGCAGGAAGTATTGTATCCTACCGGGCAATTATCATTTGGCGTATCAAGACAGGTATTGAAAAAGAAAGGCACGCTGAAATTTAATGCACGTGATATTTTTTATTCGCAGGTTATGGAAGGCCTTACTCAATTTGACCAGGCCACTGAATATTTTACAGTGCGCCGCGACAGCAGGGTATTTAATATTTCCTTTACTTATCGTTTCGGCAAGGCTTACAAAGCAACCAAGCGTACCGGCAACAGTGTTGGCGATGTATTGGAAAGGGTTGGAAACGGCTGATAATATAAATAAGTAATGACAAGACTTCTAATAAAATATTTTAAGTACAGTTTATTTAAAATCATCTGCATCACGATATGCTTTTATTAATGCAAGCTCACCATCCTTTCCTGGCTTTGCATTCCCATGTTCCATTCCTAAAATACCGGTAAAACCTTTTGCCGCAACATGTTTAAAAATATTCCTGTAATTCATCTCCCCTGTGCCGGGTTCATTTCTGCCCGGGTTATCGCCAATCTGCAGGTATCCAATTTCATCCCAGTTACTGTTTAAATTGTTAATGATATTTCCTTCATTACGCTGCATATGGTACATGTCATATAAAAACTTACAGGCAGGACTGTTTACCGCCTTACATATCATGGATGTCTGGTCCGAATGACGTAAAAAAAGATTGGGATTATCACTCAAGGCTTCCAGCACCATTACCAATCCATGCGGCGCAAGAATATCTGATGCTTTACGTAATGCGTTGATCACATTGATTGTTTGAAAATCAGGTGAAAGAGAACGCTCATAATTACCCGGCACAACAGTCATCCATTTGGCATTACAACGCTTTGCTACTTCAATTGCTTCTTTACAATCCTTTACCATCAGGTCAATCCATTCCTTCTTTCCGGTTGTTAAAGAAGTTTTCCAATGCCAGTTCTCCGATGTTATTACAAAAACCCCCATGGACATACCCAATTTAGCTAATGTATCACCAATCTTTTTCTGTTGTTCAACCGGCCTGCCCATCATCCCGTTATCTTCAATAGCCCTGAAGCCGGCACTGTGTGCAAACTTTATCTGTTCAATAAAATCATCCCCTGCATGATTTTTAAACATCCCGTCGTGAATGGCATAATTAAGATTAAAGGTTTTTTCATTCAGAACATCAGGAGCCGGCGCAGCTTTTCCTGTAGTAGAAATAGCCGAGGTCACCAATGCTCCGCTTGCCAATAGTGATTGCTGCATAAACTTTCTTCTTTGCATGGTTTTGATTTTGTGGCTTAAATTTACCAATAAACAATTATAAAAATTAAACTATTGTTAAGAGGATTATTTTTTACTTTATTATGTACAGGCTTCAGCCTTTCAGGAAAAACGCAGGAAAAGCGTTACAGCTTTACTGAATCAAAAATGGGTTCACCTTTTACAATTATCATGTATGCTGAAGACAGTATGCAGGCTACTGAACTTGCAAGACAAAGCTTTAGCCTGGTAGATTCTTTCAACAACATTTTCAGCGACTATCTCCGGGACAGTGAATTGATGCTGTTAAATAATGCAGCCGGTTCAGCTACTCACAAGCTTTCTCCAGCACTTATGGAAATACTGGTCTTATCTAAAAATGGATTTGATAAAAGTTCCGGCGCATTTGATATTACGATCGGGCCGTTGGTAAAACTATGGCGGAAAGCAAGAAAAGAAAATAGATTTCCTGATAAGGGAAAAATAGATTCCGTAAAAAAAATAACAGGCTTTAATAAACTGCATATTGATACTGTAAATAAAACAGCCACTTTAAGTTCGCCCGGCATGAGTATCGATCTTGGTGGAATTGCCAAAGGATGGATAGCACAAAAAATAATTGATTTTCTCAGTTCCCGAAAAATAACAAGTGCATTGGCAGATGCAGGAGGTGATATTGTAATGAGCGCTGCAGCACCCGGAACCAATGGATGGTCAATCGGAATAAATGTTCCTGAAAATAAAGAGGAGATTTTACAGAAACAGCTTCTCCTGCAAAATAAATCTGTCGCCACCTCAGGCGATGTTTACCAGTTTATGGAAAAAGACGGGAAAAAGTATTCGCATATAACCGATCCACGTACCGGGTATGGCGTAAGCTATCAACGGAATGTTACAGTTATTGCAAATGACGGGGCAACTGCAGACTGGCTGGCAACCGCCTGCAGTATTTTGCCTTTAAAAAAGGCAAAAAAATTGGCCCGGAAAATGAGTGCTGAATTACTTATAGCAAATATAAAAAAAGGAAAAATTATTTTTTATGCTACAAAAGGTTTTGCAGATCATTGGAAATAACCAAGGTGCATTTCAAATCCGATGGCTGTAGGATGTCACTTTATTTGTAATTTTGTGGTCGGTGAGGACACTGCCCACGGCTGACTGCTCTGGCTGCTATCCTCACCAGCCAGCAACAAAAAGTATCGCAGATTACTGGAAATAAACTGGTCAATAAGATTTATTTTGGTTTATTGCTTATCTTCCGAAAAAACTAATTAAGCTGACGTGAAAAAAATATCTGCACTGTTATTATTTACCGGTTTCTATTTTTTATTGCTGGGGCAAGACTCATCCAGAACATTTTCTGCATATAAATTTACGCTTCCCGGTTCAGCTATTGAATGCAGTATGGTACCCATAAGTGGCGGGAGTTTTTTATTTGGCAGCAGCAGTACAGAAAAAAACAGGGATGAAGATGAAGGGCCACAACAAAAGCTGGCCATTCCGGCATTCTGGATGGGAGCATACGAAGTAAGCAGGGATGAGTTTGATGTTTTTTACAAAGATATCAGCATCAGCGAAAATTCGAAAACAGATGCTGTAACCAGGCCAAGTCCCCAATATATTGACCTGAGTTATGGCATGGGCAAGGAAGGTGGATACCCGGTAAACAGTTTATCACAATATGGCGCATTAATGTATTGCAGGTGGCTGTATAATAAAACGGGTATTTTTTACCGCTTACCTGCGGAAGCAGAATGGGAATATGCCTGCCGTGCCGGAAGCACAACTGCTTATTTTTTTGGTAATGATGAAACTGAGCTGGAAAAATATGCATGGTATAGTACAAACAGCGATAATAAATTTCAAAAAACCGGGTCAAAATTACCCAATGCCTGGGGTCTGTTTGATATGTTGGGCAATGTGTGCGAATGGACACTGGATCATTATGATGAAAACCGTTATAAAAAAATACAGGACAGTACCACTGATATTTTTACAGCTCCCCAGAAAACCCGTTATCCAAAAACGCTCCGTGGCGGCTGCTTTAGTGATGATGCCGGCCAATTAAGAAGTGCTAACCGTTTTCCATCTGACCCGGCATGGAACAGGCGTGACCCCCAGATACCGAGAAGCAAATGGTGGATGACTGATGCGCCCTGGGTTGGATTCAGGATCATACGCCCGGTTGAACAACCCAATGCAGAACAGGTAAATGATTTTTTTATGCAGTACCTTGGGAAATAAACTGATCATACTTACATTGATATAGTATTCGGTAATACTGAACTTTTAAAAAGATAATTATGCAAAACGACACTTCAAACGACAACAATCAATCCCGCAGGGAATTTCTAACACAGGGCTCAATAATTGCAGGTGGAATAATTGCAGCCCCGCTTTTATCTAAAGCCAATTATTTTTCGGGGGCTGATGACGTTATTAAAATAGCGCTGGTAGGCTGCGGCGACCGTGGTGCAGGAGCTGCAGTGCAGGCTTTGCTCAGTAAACAAAATGTAAGGCTGGTGGCAATGGCTGATGCTTTCAGGGATAATTTAGATAACTGTTATAAGAAATTAACAAGTGATGATATAGAAGAGTCTTCAAGTGGTAGCGGGGCAATCAAAACAAAAATTGATGTTCCGGAAGACAGGAAGTTTTCAGGCTTTGATGCCTATTTAAAAGCGATCCCTCTGGCAGATGTTGTTTTGCTGACAACGCCTCCGGGTTTCAGGCCCATTCATTTTGAAGAAGCCATTAAACAGGGTAAACATGTATTTATGGAAAAGCCCGTAGCTACTGATCCTGCAGGTATACAAAAAGTACTGGCTGCTGCAGTAATAGCAAAGCAAAAAAAACTGAATGTGGTGGTTGGACTTCAAAGGCATTATCAAAACTCCTATCGTGAATTATTTAAAAGAAAAGACCTGATCGGCGATATCACATCAGCACAGGCCTGGTGGGATAATGATGGTGTATGGGTAAGAAACAGAAAGCCCGGCCAGACAGAGATGGAATACCAGATGCGTAACTGGTATTATTTTAACTGGCTCTGCGGAGATCATATTACCGAGCAGCACATTCATAACCTGGACGCTGTAAACTGGTTTAAGGAAAGCTATCCTGTAAAGGCACAGGGTATGGGTGGCCGGCAGGTAAGAAAAGGAAAAGACAACGGTGAAATATTTGATCATCATTATGTAGAGTTCACTTATGCCGATGGCAGCATCCTGAACAGCCAGTGCCGTCATATTCCGGGAACTATGAGCAAAGTTGATGAATTACTGATTGGAACAAAGGGTAAGATACAATGTGGCGCTGCAAATATCACAGATCATAAAGGAAAGACAATCTACCAGTTTGACAGGAAGACAGAAAACAATCCTTATCAAACAGAACACGATGAATTGTTTGCTGCCATTGCAAAAGGCGAATACAAATTTGATGATGCAGAAAACGGTGCCAGAAGCACTATGACATCTATATTGGGACGCATAGCCACTTATACCGGAAAGCAGGTTGATTTGGATAAGGCCATCAATTCCGGGATGAATATTCAACCAAAAACTTATGACTGGAATGCAATGCCACCGGTAGTTCCTAATGCAGATGGATATTATGCCTGTGCAATACCCGGTGTAACAAAATATTTTTAATAGAAAATTATAATTGTATTTATTAAGGAGCGATCAATGCTTTACAAGTTATTATCGCTCTTTTTTCTTTTTCATATCCGAAAGATCCAGCAGTTCCACTTTTCTGAAATCAATCGGGGCTCCTTCACTTTGCAGCGCAATAAATCCGCTGCTTAACAATTTACCATCAATTTTAACAGCAGGATCATAACGGTTAACAACGCCGCCGCCGATCTGTGGTTTTGAATATTGTAAAACAGTATCGCCGTTGATGATATGTTTTATCAGAGAATCGCCATACACGATCAACTCTGCCCTCACCCACTGATCTCCATCATAGGTTTTTGCAGATGAAGTAACACAATGCGATGCTGCAATTTTTCCATTAATAATAATATTGGTTCCCGGCGAGCACATACTGCCGGTTGGCCTTGGTTTTCCGTCACCCAGTCCACCCAGGAACTGCATTTCAACAGAAATAGGCCAGTCCTGTTCTTTAGGCATGCTGTGCGGATCCTGCGAATGAAACATTACACCACTGTTGCGTAGTGTGTAAGACGGCGCCCCTTTTTGCTGTTCACCAACAAACCGGTATTCAACAACCAAATGAAACCAGGAAAAAGCTGTCTTATAATACAGGTGACCAAACTGATCGTTGAAATCAGCGTATTGGTCATACCTGACCTTTATCACACCCTCTTCAACTCTGAAAGTATTGCCAAAATTTTCATAGACTTCATGATGTTGAATTTTTACTATCCAGTTATTAATATCCTTACCATTAAAAAGTGTTTGCCAGTTGCTGGCCTTGTTTATTTTTCCTGTTGTTTGGCAAACAGCATCAATAACAAAGAAAATGCTCAGTAACAGGATAGTTATTTTTTTCATCTTATCAAATTTTGAAAGCTATAAAGCTAAACAATATATTTTCTTTTATGCAGAGCAGAACCTATTGTGCTGTCAACCGGTTTTGTTGATTAATACTCCCGGAATGAAGAATGTTCTTTACCAATCTCTAAGAGCTTTAAATTCCTGAAAGAATGAATCGTTTTATCCACAGTGGCCTTAAAAATGTGTATTACTGCAAAATATAATAATTCCGGCTGCCTTATCTTATAAATACTATTTAATTTTATTAAAATGTTTATTCATCAGCTAAGTATGAAGATATTATTTAGTCAGAAAGCAATATAAGTACACCATGTTCTACCAAACTAATTTCAGGGAAGCATCCAAAAAGATTATTTTTTTAACAGTGATTTTGTTTCTGTTTAAGAATACAGATGCACAGAGTAAATTTGGTATAATGGCCGGGGCAGGCAATACTTCACTTTATAAATTCCCTTTTGAAGTAGCAGATTATAACAAATATTCATCCAGAACATCATATTGGGCAGGCATTACTGCCGATTTACCAATAAATAAAAAAGGAATTAGTTTTTATGCTGCAGCAGCATATGCTAAAAAGGGATATAAATACAGCTTGCAAAATCAAAGCGGGGCAAATAATACTATTAAAGATTCGGGTTATACACAAAAACTGAATTATATAGATATTAACCTTAACCTGCTTAAGAAATTTCCGATGAGTGATGCCGTTAATTTTTTTGCAGGAACCGGCCCTTCCGCAAATATATTTATATCCGGCAGCGAAGAAACTTCATTGACTTATTTTGGTAATACTGCTCCTCCCGTAAAAGCCACGCAAAGTAACCTGGCAGTTGGTAATACACCCGGTGCATATAAAAGAACTTACTTCAGCTGGGGGTTCGCCATGGGATTTGAGCTCAATAATTTTAACCTGTGGATAGATTATCATCTTCCATTGGCCGGATATTACCAGGACGCTAACAAAGCTGCAGATCATAAACTGAAGTCGTTTGGTATAAATGCCAGTTATACTTTGTTCACTTTAAATAAAGTAAAAAAAGAAAAAAGAGAAAAAGAGAAAAAAATAAAAGAACCAAAAGTAAAAGAACCAAAACCTGTACTGATAGTAAAAGATACATTAACTGATACGGATGGTGACGGTATATTGGATAAAGATGATAAATGCCCGGGTCATAAAGGAACTGCAAAATACAAGGGATGCCCTATACCTGATACGGACGGTGATGGTATAAATGATGATAATGACAGGTGCCCGCTTGTAGCAGGTGATGCTTCAAATAATGGATGTCCTGCGTTCAGCGATTCTGTCAGGGCTGTTCAAAAAGACACCTTGCATTTTACTATATATTTTGAACCGGCTAAATCTATTTTACGCACGGATGCCTATAATGTATTAGCTGAAGTTGTAAAACTATTAAAGGGCAACCCCAAACTGATGGTAATATTTAAAGGGCATACCGATAATGTAGGCAGTGTGGAAGCGAACAGCATCAGGTCTTTTGAAAGGGCAATGGTTTGTGCTGACTATATAGCCAGTTTTTATATTGACAGAAGCCGGATAGTGACAGCCGCTTATGGTAATACCATGCCTGCAGCAGATCTGAACGACCCATTATTGCAATGGAAAAACAGGCGTGTTGAAATATACGTATTTGAAAAAGAGTAAGGTCGTATAAGTGGTTAATTCATTTTTGGTGAATAACTTACCCGTTAAAAAAGTGCAGTAAATGAATTTTCATTTGTCGTTTTATGCATGGCTGTTTTAATACAGTCATGTAATATCTTCCACCATAAATACAGCGTTCCTGTTCAGGTCGTAAAAACCAAATTCATTTGTACCCCAGGCAGTGCTGGCAACAAACCTGTCATTTCCAACGGTACCCCTGCTTACAAATTCATCAAACAGTGGCCTGATATTTTTTACAAATATCCTGATGACGGAACCACCGAGCAATGGATCATCATCCGTATCTGCGTGCCATTGCAGGTGCAGATAAAATCCGTTTCGTTTTAATACTGCATACATCCTGTCTGAGAAGACTTCTTCAAAACCGGTTTTCTCTTTGTACCATAAAATATCTCTTGCAATATCACCAGAAGGCAATACAGGTGTAACTGCCAGGAATTTTGTTTCTGTTTGCACGACGCATGTTTTCTTAAATATACAAAACAACCATTTGCTGGCAAATGGCAGTTTACGGATAATGTTGATGATAATATTATTAATAAGGAAACAGTTCGCCTGAATACGGTAATAACAGGCAACCGGCTATTGATATTGAATATAAATTGGCCTGGGTGTTAATTTCAATAATTCCCCGGGCGTAAGCATGCCTGTTGCAGTTTTATTATCGTTCTTATAAAATATTTTAAACCCGGTAAATTGAACAGGTTCTTTGTAAATGTATCGCTGGTAAGTTGCCTTTTTCAGAATTTTATCGCCAAAGCCGTCCATGTCCATTACGATCTGTACTTCGGGAACTTTTTTAATTTTTTCATAACCGGTTACCATACCCTGTGTAAAACGATGTATCACCAAAACCTTTGGGGGAAGATTATTTTTACGAACCAGTGCAGCCAGAAAATCTATTGCATCATTAATATCATCCGATGAAAAGGTTCCAATCCGGGTACCGGGCACTTCGCCATTCTTCATCGAGAATTCAGGGTCGATACCCAGGTGAACATTGGGCAGTTGCAAATATTTTTCCAGTACAGGAACCTCGGCTTTTAAAGTACTATGGCTTACCTGGATATCTACAAATACCAGGGCATTAATCTGCTTAGCCCAATTCATAACAGTATCTATCTGGTGAAAAGGCATACGCAAACGGTATTTGCCATCTTTACCGGGCGCCCCCTGGGCGGTAGTTGCTATATAATGTAAGGCCGGTATGGTATTTACAGAAGGGTCTGCGGCCTGCCAGGCCTGTACTTCCTGCTGCAATTTTTGTAACATGGAATCCTTAGGCAGCTCTCCTAAAATTCCCATTCTTTTTGAATACAGGTTACCGTAAAATGCTATGATACGGCTTTCAGGAAAAATTGCTCCAGGCAATGGATAGGCTGATTTAGCGGGCCACTTCCCTGTAGAATCGTAATTGCACAATGCCAGCATCTTTTTATTATAATCTGCTGTATCAATAGTAAGGCGATGTGGTTCAGATTCAGTTACAGTCTGCGATTGCGGAGCAGCATGATCGGCCAATATATCTATTCCCGTCACATTGGCTTTTACTGCTTCGTTGCAGCTGGTGGAACAGATAAAAATAAATGCGGTGAGTAAACATAACACAGCAGTGTTCATTGGCTTTTTCATAGGTTATCAGTATTAATTTTCAAATGCAGCCCGCCTGTAATTATATACATGCGAAATGAATATACCGGCAGAAAGCAGTTTATCAGGGTCTCAGTTAATAACGGAATAAATACAGACTTATTATTTGCAGCAGATGCCTTAAGGTTAAAACTTTTCAACATTTACGTATTAAGAAAAACGCAATGGTTGAAAAGAGGAATACTACGTATTCGTCCACAGGATTATAAAGGGGTCCGGACATCAGTTATATAAGTAGCTGCAATAATAAAGAGGAATAAAATTTTAATAGCCTACCAAAAAAGTCACGGGCTGCCTGCGGTATGCATTTACCTTACGGCCATATTGAACAGCAGGAATCCATTTAGGCCCATTCTTAATTATCCGTATCACTTCCTTTTCCATACCATACCCCTGGTATGTCTCTGCATAAATATCTTTTAAACTGCCATCTTTTGTTACTATGAATTTTATGACGACAGTATATTGGCCTGCAGGGGCTTTATTATCAACAGGCACATTGGCATTCAGGTTTCTTTGCAGATATTGCCGCCAGCCTGCATCACCTCCCGGAAATGTGGCTTCAATTTCATTCCTTGTAAAAAGAGAATCTATTTCTGTTCCTGTTTGCGTATATCTTTTTAAAGTACCTTTTTCACCTTTAAAAAAAACTTCTGAATTAACACTGCCACTGTCATTATAAGAAATGGTTTGGTAGGTATCCTGCAGGCTGTCTTTAATACTGTAGTAGTTCAGTTGTCCTTTTGTATCAAAAGTAAAATGTGCCTTTACATAGGGAATTCCTTTTTTATAAAAGACTGAATCCTTTTTTAAGCCTGCTTCATCCCAGGTAACCCAGCCACCTTCTTCAAGGTTATTTACATAATTACCGGTTTTTTCAGTTTTACCATTTACGAAATAACATTTAAAAGTACCTTCCAGGTGTGCCAGTGTAGAATCTGTAAAGTGCAGGGTCAGTAATGGTTTATCACCATTTAATGAAAAGCAATCCAACTTAAAACGTCCATCTTCATAAAGACCTTTTCCTATTATTGCAGCCCCGGCTTTTGATACTGAAACAAGATTTTCATCGAGATAATAAATAAATTTATACTGCTGGCTTTTACCAACAGCATTAATAAAAACACAAAAGCTGAAAATTAACAGGATACGTTTTATCATAAAACTGAACCGGTAATATTAAATGAATTAAATTCCTTTTGTAAATATGCGAATTTAGTTTCAAACTGCAAATATCACTGACTGTTGGGCATTTTAGTTATAATCACCCAAGGTACCTGAGGTGCTGAGACTGTTTGTTTACTGAGTTAAGCAGGCATAGGCAGTATCCCGAGCTGTATACAGCCCCTCCAATTACTACTTACACCAAAAAACGTTGAAAAATGTCCGTTCGTCGGATAAATCCGATTGTATAACGAATTTTAATAAAAAAGAACAGTATCCGGTGCATCTTTGCTTTAGAATTACAAACAAAGAAAAAAAATACAACCAAGGTTTAAAATTTAAAACGAACATTTAAAAAAACCAAGGAAAGCTATAAATTCATTATCCCTAAGAAACTTGACCCAGCACCGAGAACACAAGCACGAGACACAGGTATCTCAAGGAAAACAAAACAACACAGCCTGAAATGTGTTGTTAACAACCCCCAAAAAAGAAACAACTTTTTTTAAAGGCCCTGATGTATCGGGGTCTTTTTTATATATGTACTCCTTAGATACCAGGCCAGATATAGAACCCAGTATTGTTACCTATCTGCATATCAGCAACTGTTGCTCTTATTTTTTCTTCAATGCTTTCCTTACCTCCGGCGCAATTTTAGTACCGAAAATCTCAATTGATTTCATCATTAACTTATGCGAAGGCCCGCCAACATCCATATGTGCAGAAAAACGGGTAAGTCCAAACAATTCCTCCATGTGTAATATTTTATCAACGGCTTCATTAGCATCGCCGATAATTAAATGCCCGTTTTGGCTTCTACCTACCTCATATTGCTGCTGCTGATAAGGAGGCCATCCACGGCTCCTCCCTATCCTGTCCATCTGTGTTGAGTAAATAGGATAATATTCATCAGCAACCTGTTTACTGCTTTTACCAAAAAATGCATGCATATGAACACCCACCTGAAATTTAGTTTTATCATGACCAGACTCCTCATACACTTCCTTATAATAATTGAACAGCGGTTTAAACTGTGCCGGATTGCCGCCGATGATGGCAAATATAACCGGCAGTCCTGCATTGCCTGCCCTTAGTACAGATTCAGGTGTACCACCAATAGCTACCCAGATATTCAAATGATTATTTACCGCACGGGGCAATACCTGCTGGTCTTTTAATGCAGGCCTGAATTTGCCTTTCCAGCTAATGCGTTCGGCTTTATTAATTTTCAGCAGCAGGTCTAATTTTTCTTCAAACAGTTCATCATAATCTTTAAGGTCGTAACCAAACAAAGGAAAGGATTCTATAAAACTGCCACGGCCCGCAACCAGCTCTGCCCTGCCATTGCTGATAAGATCAATTGTAGCAAAGCTCTGGTATAGTTTTACAGGGTCGGCCGAGCTTAAAACAGAAACAGCGCTGCCGAGTTTGATATTTTTTGTAACTGTTGAAGCTGCGGCTAAAATTATTTCGGGAGTTGATACCCCATAATCCGGGCGGTGATGTTCACCAATACCATAAAAATCCAGCCCTACTTCATCCATCAACTTTATTTCCTCAATCAATTCCTGCAGGCGTTGACCTGCGGGCTGTATCTCTCCTTTACTGTTTATATGCAGATCGCCAAACATGCCAACACCTAATTCCATAGCTATGGTTTTTAGATGTAAAGTTCTATACTATTGCATCAGTTTGGAAAGGAACTTATCAACGAATTAACAGCACTATCTCTTTTCACTTTCAGATAACTCATTTTGCAATTAATAATTTCGAAACCGGATAAAGTTAAAATTAATCAACTGGCAAAAAAAGCTCTTTTGTCTTTTCATCCGCTATCAGCTATCTTTTGCACTCAATACGCACAAGAGGGTCTGTCCATATCATCATAAAATTTTGTTTTTCGGCAGGTGTGCAAACCTGTTGTGTAGCCGCCACCTGCCCTACCGATATATATGTTGCTGTACAGGTACAGCAAATATTGTCATTAGTATCACAGGCATTATTATTCTGTACATTTTCAGGTGGTTTACTGCATTTTGTAAGCAGTACGACCAGAGAGAATACTGCAATAATAGCCCACCCCCTGCGAATCAGTTTTTTTATGTTTTGCATAATCAGAAATTTATTAATCATTATCAATTAGATTTACCGATCCGTAATACAATTCAATTCAAAAGGTTCTGTGGGCAGAAAAGAGCATAAACAAACTATTACTTACCGCATTTAACACACCAGAAATAGTTTAACCCCAGTTGCAGGCTCTTCATCTTATAACCGGCAACAGGATAACCCATATCTTCTTTTTTATTGAGCCGTGAAAGGCGGTGACTGTAAAACAAACTCAATCCCCATTTGGAACGCTGGTTGTTTTTAGCCGGTATCTCGTATTTTAAGCCAAGCTTTATATCAACTCCCAGTGCAGTAGAACTCTTCTTAATATTCTCCTTATTTGTTGTGGTATTAGTTCCGCTTGATTTTAATGCAGCACTGGTTAAATAGTTTAACTCTGGCCCTGCAGCAATTGCAAAATTGTTTCCCGCCCAATATTCTGCTAATACCGTTGCAGCAATATAGCTGTATTTGTAAGTTTCTTTATAACTTGATGAACTACCGCCACCGGTAGAAGAATAACTGAGTTTTTCGCTGGCACTTGTTTGTTTGTACTGAACAGAAGGCGCTAAACCAAATTTTTTGCTTATTGGAAATGCAGTGCCAATGCCAAGCTGAAATCCAACGGCGGGCTGGTTCTTTTTTTCTTCATAGGTTAATTTTTCATCACTATTTTTAAAAGAGAGGTTGGGACCGGCGGAAATGATATTGGAAAAATATTCGCCTGGTAGTTTTCTGGTTCGTTGCACATTATTGCCACCGGAAACAGAATCCGCTGAAGAATTTGTATTACCGCCTGATTCTTCATGATAACGACAAAGCTCGTCACAATCAGACTTACCTGTACGAGGGTTTATCTTATGATGCAGGATACTTGTCATAGTACAATAAGTATAACACGAACATCCCGCTAAGTAAAAAATTATAAACCCCGTAATTATAAGTTGCAGAATTACACTTGAGCTATTAATAAACAGTGCAGAAAAATTCTTTTTCATAAATGTAGTTTTTAATAGTGCTAAACTATGGCAGTTATTATCACTTCTTTTCATTCAAAAGATGGAAATTTTTATCATACTTTAGTATGATACCGGAAAGCAGTATCAGTGAAGTAAATCGTTCTCCATTACCACCCTTACTAAGGAGGCTGCATTTTTCACATCGCATTTGGAGAGTATATTACTGCGGTGGGTTTTTACGGTGGGAATGCTGATGCTTAATTCGTCGGCTATCTGCTGGTTGCTGTATCCTTTTACTACCAGCAGTAATATTTCTTTTTCCCGCTGGGTTAAATCTTCTTTGATGGCTTTTATGCGTTTGGCTTCGGGGCTTTGGTTAAAACGAAAACCTTTTAATAAAATATCAGAGATTTCTTTATTGATATATACTTCACCACTCGCTGCAAAATCTAATGCACTTAATAATACATCGGCTCCGGCATTCTTCAATACGTAACCATCTGCCCCTGCCAGCAGCATCTTATGTACAGATGCATAATCATTTACCATACTTATAGCAATTATTTTTATAGCAGGGTTAATGGCTTTTATAGTTTCAGTGGCTTGTATACCATCAAGTCCCGGCATATTAATATCAGTAAAAATAAAGTCAACATGGTTGTGCCTGATAAATTCCAGTATGGCATTGCCACTTGTGCCCGTACCAATTATTACATACAAAGGATGGTTTGTAAAAATAAGTTTGATACCATCTAAAAAAAGTTGATGGTCATCGGCTACAAAAATGCTTTTTTTCCCTTGAACAATAGTGCCTGTTTTCATTTCAATGTTCTATAAATTTGCTGTTAAAGATAAGGCCGCATTTTATGCCCGCCTTCATACTTAAGTATGACTGTATGGGATACTGATGAGTGCATTTGTTGATTTTTGTATTCCGCCACTCCATTCAATTTTTCCATTCAATAATGCCACCCTGGTATGAATATTTTCAATTCCATATCCTTTACTTTTTTTACCGGCATCAAAACCTTTCCCATCATCGCTGTACTTTAATTGAAGGATGCCACCGGTTCTTTCAATACTTAAATTAATAACGCCTGCATCCGCATGTTTCAATGTATTGTTAATTAGCTCCTGTGTAATACGGTATAAACCTGCTTCCACATCTGCATCTAACCGTTGCTCCATGCCATTTTGCTTTAGGTTAATATCTATAATATGCAAATGACTGAGTTTGTTTACAAGGTCTTCCACGGCAGTTAAGTAACCGTATTCATTAAGTGTTTTGGGGCTTAAATTAATAAGCAGGTAGCGGACATCTTCCACCGATTCATCAATAATTGTTATAGTTTTTGTATAAGTTTCCAATGCCTGCTTATCATCCGGGGTTAAATGATTTTTTAATGAGGCCACAAAATATTTTAGTGCCGATAACCGAACCCCCAGGTCATCATGCAGTTCGGCTGCAATATTTTTCTTTTCTATTTCCTGTGTGGCTACTACCAGCCGCATTTTTCCCATCTGTCTTTCTTTTAACCTTGTAATGCGGTTGCGTACAATATAAATAAGCAACGCAGCCGAAGCCAATAAAACCAAGGTGTAAAACCACCAGGTGCGCCAGAACGGAGGATCAATGATGATTACCATCGCAAGTGGATGCTCATTCCATTTACCTGCTTCATTGGTGGCATTCAGCAGCAATGTATAGCTACCCGGGGGTACATTGGTATAGTTAGCAACGCCTCGGTTACCTGCTTCGTTCCAGTCTTTGTCGAATCCTTTTAATTTGTAACGGTATAGCGCAGGTATATCCGGGCTTGTCTTTATTACAGAAAATTCTGCATTGAAAAAATTCTGGTTATAGGATAATGTAATAATACTGTCATACAGTAAAGCTGGCATTTCCCTGTCATAAATTTTGAAAGCTGTTTTAAGAATATTGGCCTCGGGGAAAGACTGTATGTATTTCAAAGGTTCAATACCGACAATTTTGTTCCTGCCGGTATAAAAAAAAGTGCCGTCCTCAGTTACCACAAGATTACGGATATGGTCATTGTTCTGTTGTTCGATTTTCTCAGTTACATGGTGGAAATTTTTTTTATTAACATCCATAATATCAACCCCGTTCATAGTAGATATCCATAGATTTCCTTTGCTGTCAAAACTAAATGTGTTGATATAGTTACCCGACAAACCCTCTGATTGCTGGTAGTTCTGAAACTCATTCTTCTTCCTGTTAAAATGATAAATACCTCCGCCATAAGTTCCAAGCCACAAGTTTCCGGTTTTATCATTTATTACAGCAGTAACGCTGTTTGTTTCAAGCAGGCTGTTTGTTTCAGGCAAGTTGTTTGTGCCAGAACTAATGACAAAATTTTTAAACTTTTTTTCAGCTATATCAAACAAAGCAAATCCGTGTCCTCCATTCATACCTAGCCACAATTCATTCCTGCCATCATACCATCCACAAATTAAATTGTTATTGGCTAATCCATCTTTATCCGTATAGTGATTAATAATTTCAGCATTGTTATCTATTTCGTACAAGCCATCATCCCATGTGCCCACCCATATATTTTTTTGAATTGATACAGCAAAGTATGGGTCACCATGCAGTTGAATCTTCTTAATTATTTTATTCCTGTTGAAGTTAAACAATACGACTTCTTTTTTACCGGCTATCCATAAAACACTGTCACCTGCATCCAGTAAAATGCCTAACAATTTGCCGGAATATGCCAGCTGTTCGCCCATTTTCTGTTTACGGTAATCGAATTTCCGAAGGGTTCCCCTGTCCTGTAACCAGAGAGCGTTTTTTCCTTTTGCAACAGCATAAATAGCTGCAGGAAACCCATCTTTGTGATTGTCTAAATTGAACACTGATATGGGAGATGTGGTATGCCGCATAATATACAAACCTTCAGTAGTACACAACCATTTATTTTTATTTCTATCAGTGTAAACACGATGTACTACTCCCGAAAATGTACCTTCGGTGGTAATATCGGGCCGGTGCAATTGAGTTTCTTTTTGCTGCAGCACATTATAAATAACGGCAGGTACCGATTCAAAACTAAATAAAGGATTCCCTTCGCCATCTGTGGAAAAATTACTCACTACCTGCTGAAAAGAAACATCAACAGAAGAATAACCTGCAGTCATAGATTCTAAACAAAATAATTTTTTTTCGTCCTTATTGTATAACCATACAGCCGCATCATCGGCTGTAAAAAAAAAATGTTTATCAGCAGAGAGAAAATCATGCCACTGGTAAGGATTGTTGGCATGGTTAAAATATTGTTTCGTTTTTAAATCAAAAAAAATCAACCCCCTGGCGGTTCCTGCCCATAAACCATTGTTTATTTTATCGTACACTACACCGGAGATTTCAGGAACACCGGGATCCTTTTTATTTACTACAGGCTGATATAAAAAACCCGTTATACTGTCGGTAGATGGGTTGATGCGCCATAGTCCATAAGAACTGACCCAGATATTTCCCTTATTGTCTTTTGTTAATCCCGAAATACTATTTACCAGGTTATCATTCACAGCAGGATGCCTGAAAAAATAATTTTTGAATTTACCCAGTTTTTTAATGTAACGGCATACTCCCCTTGTTGTGGCAATCCATATATCCCCTTCATTCCCTTCCAGAAGATTTGTACAGTTATTATTGGAAATACTTGCTGAATCGTTTCTGTTATGCCTGAATATTTTTACTGCACTGCCATCAAAACGGTTAAGGCCGTCAATAGTACTGATCCAGTAAAAACCCTGCCTGTCCTGTATAATGCTGTTAACGCGGTTTGACGACAACCCATTTTTTACAGAAAGATGTTCATAGTGAATTATTTGTTGTTGTGCATAAACTGGTGCTGTTGTAATCATTACAGCATAAAACAAAGAAAACTGAAATATAATTTTACTGAAAGCATATTTCATAACCAGGCTTCCTGATGAGTAAATGTAAGTTAGCAATTTGCAGGGAAAATATAAGAGAAACAATTTTAACTATTCTCATACTTTAGTATGATGTTCATTTATTAGTTGGCACACGATCGTGCGCCAGTTGGCGTAAGTGAATTGAAATTGAGATTTGAACTAAGTACCCGGTTCATGAGCCGAACCAAAGCAGAGAAAAAAATACCTTCTGTTTAAATAATGATAAGGCTGTTAGTACCACCATATTCATTAAATGATTCGCCATCGGCAGCTGTATCATTAACCCATTCAGTTTCATTTACAAGGTATTTGTATTGATGTTTCGATTCTTTAGGCAGGTTTACATCACCGGAAAAAGTGCCATTTTTCTTCTTCTTAAGTGCCACGCCGTTTTCCCAGTCGCTGTTCAATCCTAACAATTCAACTGTTTCAGCATTTTTGTCAGTAAAGCTGAATTTTACTTTGCAATAATCTTTCGTTTTGTAATAGGTCTTTTCAATCATGATTCATTAATTTAATTAAATAATAAAATCCCGGGTATGATATATACCGGTTCATAAAGCAAAATAAATCGTTAAGAAAATCCTGCCGGAAACCGGCAGCAGATACTGTTTATACCTTTTTTTGAAAAAGGTAACCTTGTAGCGTGAATTTATGTGCATAATACCTGCCGGCAGCCTGGTCTGTATCAGTCACGAGAATTGATCTGAGCCATGACAGAGCAGCCAGGAAATTTTAAAAAGCATCGGGGTACCATAAATAATCACTTTATCCATATTAAACCCAAAAACAAATACCCCGATGCAATAAATATATCTGCCTAATCATCATCCTTATCCAGTTCATTTTTTTTCTCTGTCGCCTTTTCGTTTTGCTGACCGGCAGAAACATAGCTCCTTATTTCTGTATGTCTTATCTGCCCGCCATAATAACCTGTACGTGCCATAGCTGCAAAACAAATAGTAGAAAAAATAATAGTGCCGAGAAAAAGCTGATTTGCTAATTTAACTTTTCTAATCTGCGCTATTATTGCAGCCAAAGCAAAAAGTGCAGCAATTCCCATTAACCACATGGCAATGACAGCGGCGTCTTCATGAAGTGCTATCATGGTCTCTGATACAGCAGCCAGCTTCTCCACAGACTCCTCTGCAGGTTCGCCGGTTAAATAAACCGGTATGGCAATTAAGGCCATAAGGATTAATAAGGCTGATGAAATTAATTTGATACTATCCTGATTTTTTATAATAGCCCATAATAACAGGCCAGTGCCGATCAAGGTTCCAATTATTGGAAAATGATTGAGCAGCAAATGAAGATGTGTTGTATTCATTACTGAAATATTTTATTGTTGAAAATTAATGTGAGTCGTATATTATTCAACAAAACCGTGGAGGCTGCCAGATAGAAGCTAAATATTGTGATGCGATGAAAGCATCATCATGAGAGAAGAATTTTGTGTTTGAAATTACAGCCGGCATTAAGGTTTTACCGGCAACCGGCAACGAAGGCAAAACAATAGATGATACCGGGTTAATATTTTCCATTGATTTAAAAGGAAGCTTACGGTCGTCAGATGCGTCTTTATCCGTACCGTCTTCGATAAAATAATGAACCAGCAAAAATGATAAACCCCCGCTGTCTTCATCTTCCAGTTGATGGTCATAGTAATGCATAACCAGTAAAGGAAGTTTTACAAACTCTCTTGCTGCTGTTGCTGAAAACATATAGATTGTCAACAAAAAAACGGAAGTTATTTTTTTAAATATGGTCACAATGCAAATTATGCTTCAACAGATTTAAAAATTATGATTTACGTCAGTTTTGCTTTATAAAATATTTAATCTTTGGATGATACAAATATGTATGGTAAATAAAAGGAGCCGGCAAGTATGCAGGCCCCCTTTAAAAAAAAATATGTTTACTAGCTTTATTTCTTCGAATGTGGCATGCCGGTAAATATCAACCCAACCTGAAAACGGCTGAGCTTATCCACCGGAGCGTTAGCCAGTTCCTGGTTATCGCTGCTTTTCCAGCCTTTATCTTTAAAGCTGCCGGTATACCCGGCCTGTATGCCAATAGAATTATTGCATTTTGGCGATTTTACGGTAAACCCTAATCCCAGATTATAGGTCGTAAATTTATTAGTAAACTTTACCGGACGTATATTGTTTTGTGTTCCCGATGAATTAAGTACATCATTAAAATTTACACCCGAATTATCTTTATAAAACTTTGCCTGGTAGCCTTCAAAACCTAAGCCTGCTATCGGATACAGCATAAATTTATCGCCGGGTATAAAATCGTAGCCAATAGTAAACTGTCCGGCCAGAAACTGCAGCGCACTGCTTCTTTTATCACGGTCGCCGCTAAGGCTGCTGCCGCCTGTGAGTGACAGACCGCTGATAAAATTGTTTTTTTTCATCATGGAACCTAAGGTTATTGTTCCCATATAATCTCTTAGTTCCTTGTATTGCGGAGACGCAGCAATCCTGCTATTGAGGCCTTCAAACTTTTGATAGCTTGCGCCAATAATTACGGTTGAAAACATCGGTACTTTTTCCCAATGCTTCTTATCTTTTTGAGCAAAACTACCTAGAGAAATTGCTGTAAAAAGAGCTAAAAATGTAATTTTCATAATTGTTTTTTTTCAATAAACGTAAATGGGGAGATTTGGTTTTAGACCTACCGTCTTTTAGTATTTCATTAACAATAAGCTTTCGCTATTGCACATATTTCTTTTCCGGCACTGAACAAAAGATTGGATTTTTACAGGTTGGAGTAACTGTGCCATATAAAAATTCTCAGATTATAAAACTTGGCTCCTTTTATCCTACCAGTTTTCCCTGGCATCCACTGCGGCGGATCAAAGCTCTTTTACAGCGCTGCATATCTGCGCCGGTTGATGGAAGGGAGCAAAAAGCGCCAGCTGGCTTTGCCTGTTTTACTATTATCATATCTTCAAAATATAAAAATGAACTTTTTAACCTGAAAAATGTTTCATTATGTCAATCGAAAACATCATTGTTTATTTATTGGATAAAATTTAATGAAAAGCAAAACAGCAAAAAAAACTGTTCTATACATACTCTTCTCTATTGTTTTGAAATTTACAATACTGGCGCAGACGACGGGCAGTATCAGCGGAACTATTTTTCAGAAAAACAATCAACAGGCATTAACCGGAGCCAATATCACGCTGTCAGGCACCAGTTTTTCAACTATGGCCGACTCAACCGGAAGTTTCAGAATAATGGACATTCCTGTTAAGTCTTACAATCTGATTGTAAGTTCAATTGGCTTTAAAACATTTACACTATATAATATTGTTGTAAGCAGTGGAAATGAAAATGTATATACCATTGAACTGGAACAGCGGGCTACAGAACTTAGTGAAGTAATTATAAAGGCTAACAAACGCAGTGTTAGAGCCGCCACACTGGAAACGCCTTTAAGTGTGCAGCGTTTAACAGCCGAAGAAATAAGAAGCAATCCCGGTGGTGATTTTGACATAAGCAAAGTCATTCAAACACTACCTGGTGTTGGTGGTGGACAGCAAGGCGGTTCATTCCGAAACGACATCATTATTCGTGGCGGGGCTCCCAACGAAAACGTTTTTTATCTGGATGGAATTGAAGTACCGGTTATTAATCACTTTCAAACACAGGGCAGCAGTGGAGGCCCGCAGGGAATATTGAACACGTTTTTTATTGAGGACGTAAAATTGAACTCGTCGGCTTTTGATGCCCGTTATGACAATGCACTGAGCAGCGTATTTCAGTTTAAACAAAAAAACGGCAACGCTAATAAGTTTCAGGGGAATGCCCGCATAAGTACGTCAGAAACTGCTTTAACTTTAGAAGGGCCATTATCCAGAAATAAGAAAACAACCTTCCTGGCTTCAGCAACAAGGTCTTATTTTCAATTGTTAAGAGCCGCCATTGATATTCCAATTCTGCCCAGTTACTGGGATTTTCAAACCAAAATCACCCACCAAATAGATAAAAAAACAACACTTACTTTTATTGGCATTGGCGCCATTGATGATTTTAAATTTGTAGCCCCCAATGAAGTAACCCCCGAAAAATTATACATCATTAATTCTAATGCTGTAGTTCAACAATGGAATTATACAGTTGGGGCATCACTAAAAAGGAGTATCAAAAATGGATACTGGAATCTGGCATTAAGCAGGACCCGTTTTAATAATAATATCCAAAAACACGAGGACAATGAAAATCCTACTGCAGCTAATCAAACACTTGACCTCGTTAGCAATGAAACTGAAACCAAACTCAGGTTTGATATGAATACATTCCGTAGCGGATGGAAAATTTCCTATGGCGCATCAACACAACTGGCCGAATATGATAACAAAACATTTGCTGTAATCAGAAAGGAAGTAAGAGACGCTGCCAATAATATTATTCAGCCGGCTGTGCTGCAAATTTTTAATAGTCCGTTAAAGCCCTTTGCGAGGCTGGGCGCATTTGTGCAGGTTGGTAAAAGGGTATTACAAAACAGACTGGGTATAAGCGGCGGTATCCGAACCGACATGAACACGTTTACTACTGATGGCATGAACGGTTTACAAACTTTATCGCCCCGCATATCTTTTAGCTATGTACTGGCAGATAAGTGGACACTGAATGCTTCGTCTGGCATCTACTATAAAATTCCGGTTTACACCTTGTTGGGTTATGCCGATAGTAACGCCGTACTGGTAAATAAAAACGCCAGATACCAAAGAGCAACACACTATACCGCCGGCGTTGAGTTTTTACCCAATGATGGTTTACGGTTTACGCTGGAAGGTTTTTATAAGCAATATGGTAATGTTCCCGTATCAGTCAGAGACGGTATTTCGCTGGCTAACCTGGGTGCCGATTTTAATGTATTAGGCAATGAAGCCGTCATTACAAACGGCCGCGGTAAAACTTACGGTGTTGAATTTTTTATACAGAAAAAACTGACTGAGCGATTCTTTGGCATACTATCTTACACTTATTACAAAAGCCTGTATAGTGGCACCGACAATAAACTCATATCCAGCAGTTGGGATAACCGGCATTTATTATCAATAACCTGCGGTTATAAATTTCCCCGTAATTGGGAACTGGGTTTAAAGTTCCGTTATCAGGGTGGTGCACCCTATACAGCGTTTGATGAAACCGTATCCAGATTAAATTACCTGAGCCAGGGAAAAGGAACGTTGAATTATAATCAACTGAATATGCAACGGCTGAATGGTTTCAATAGTAGTGATATCAGGATTGATAAAAAATGGAACTTCAAAAAATTCACCATCGATTTATTTTTGGATGTTACCAATTGGTATCTGGCAAAAAATCCGGCTATACCCGAATACACCTGGACAAGAACGGCTGACAACCGTACATTTAAAACAACCGACGGACAACCCATTAAAGCCGATGGCAGTAATGCCATACCCACCCGTGTAAAAAACGACGATGCCAACATAAGGCCTAACATAGGCGTTATCATCGAATTCTAGTTTTATTAAAAAAAAGAAAATCGAATAAATTATGAAGTATCTGTTAGCCTTTGTTTCTTTTTTTGTTACCCAACACAGTACTTTAATTTTTGATTTTAATAAGCAGGCTGATACCGGCGGCTGGCAAATTGTGGATGATGTTGTAATGGGCGGCAAATCATCCGGAAGTTTTGTATTAAATGCTGAAGGTAATGGACAGTTTAAAGGCCAAATATCGCTGGACAATAACGGCGGGTTCTCATCGGTTCAGTACCAGTTTAAAAAAATTAAAGTAAATAAGGATAATAAAATTATCATTAAAATAAAAGGCGACGGTAAGACCTATCAACTGAGGGTAAAAAGCAACACACAACAATTTTATTCCTACATCGGTTCATTTGAAACATCGGGCAACTGGCAGCAAATTGAAATACCGCTTAAGGATATGTACCCATCATTCAGGGGGAGAAAGCTCAATCTCCCGAATTTCTCACATGACTACCTGGAAGAAATAGTTTTTTTAATTGGCAACAAGACTCCCGAAAAATTTGAATTACTGATTAGTAAGATAGCGTTGAATTAATCAATCATCGGATCAGGTACATTGTGTTTTCGTTTTTTGGCTTTATAGCCATACATTGGTGCAAGTGTTCCCTTAGAGATAGCTTAATTTTTTTGCAAAATGACGATCGAATCACAGTCTTTATTAATCTGCCCGTATGGTTTGCTGTTATCGTTGTTTAACCCTGCCTACCGGCAGGCAGGTACGGTTGCAAACCGGTAGAATTGAAGAGGCATCACCTGTCCCGATGCATATCGTGAAGTGATCCCGTAATCTGTAGTTTCATTAGTTAATGGTTTGGGAAGGGAATACTTGCGCCAGTTGGGGAGTAATGAATAAGATTATTCAGAATCACTTGCTACTTTACAATTAGCTTAAAGTTCGAGATGAATTAAAATATTAATCTCACGCTATGTTTTCGTTTTTATTCGTTTTAAAATAAGCAGGCCGGTAGTAGCTGCAATTATTGATGCTGATAATATTGCAATTTTAGAGTTAACTACTAAAGCAGCATCGTCAAAGGCAAGGAGTGTAATAAAAATAGACATAGTAAATCCAATACCTGCCAATAACCCTGCACCTGCAATATGCCGCCAGGTTACAATACCAGGCAATTGGCTTAATTTGGTTTTTACCGCAAGCCAGGCAAAAGATAATATCCCTAATGGTTTGCCTATGAGCAGACCTGCCATAATTCCTAAACTGTTTTTAGATAACAATTCATTATAAAACCCCGGCTGTAACCTGATACCGGTATTTGCCAGTGCAAATAAAGGAACTATAATAAATGCAACAGGCTTATGCAGGAAATGCTGAAGCTTATAAGATGGTGAATCTTCGCCACCTTTTCCAAACGGTATGGCAAATGCCAATAAAACACCGCTGATAGTTGCATGCACACCACTCTGAAACATAAAATACCACATAGCAATACCAGGCAACAGATAAAACAATAAATTTGTAACCCCCATTTTGCCCATGATAAACAAACCCGCAAAAATACCTAGTGAAATAAACAGGTTAACCATTGATACGCTGTCTGTATAAAAAATTGCTATAACCATAATGGCGCACAAGTCATCAATAATGGCCAGTGCTGTTAAAAATATTTTTAAAGCAGGTGGTACCGATTTTCCGGCAAGCGAAAGAATTCCCAATGCAAATGCGATATCGGTGGCCATAGGTATGGCATATCCGTTGACAGTATTTGTGCCGGCATTTAAACCAAAATGAATCAATGCAGGTATCATTATCCCGCCAAGAGCTGCCATAACCGGTAACATGGCATTTTTTACTTTTGATAATTCACCAATAAATAATTCTCTTTCTATTTCAAGACCAACCAGTAAAAAGAAAACGGCCATCAGTGCATCATTGACCCAATAAGATACAGTAAGGCCACCAAGATTGGTACTCCACAATTGCTGATAACTTTCACCTAAACCACTGTTGGCAATAAGCAAAGAAATGATAGTGCAACCAATAAGGATAAACCCCGATGCTTTTTCACTGTTGAAAAATTCAGTGAACAACTTTGAAAGTACTATTGGCAACCCTTGCCCGCTATTTTTATTTACTATCATAATTTAAAATTATGAGGAAACAGAAGAAAGCAGATATAACCTATGTATATAGCAAGAAAAATTATGCCTTGCCATCGCCCCAATTCTCTTTTTTTACTAAACAAAAGAAATAAAAATAATAATAAACTGGCAGCAATATTCATATATATATCAGGGAAGCTATTAATTGCTACATTAATTGGATGGATTAAAGCTGATAGACCGAGAATTAAAAAAACATTTATAATATTAGAGCCTACCACATTACCAATTGCCAAATCAACTTTACCTTTTTTCACAGCCATTAGCGATGTTGCCAGTTCGGGTAGCGATGTTCCTACTGATATTACTGTAATGGCTATTATTCTTTCGGAAATACCGAAGGCCCTTGAAATAGCAGTTGCACTTTCTACAATTAGTTTACCCCCTATTATAAGTCCGGCAAGCCCTGCCAGTAACCATAAAACAGAAATTAAGATTGGCCGTTCTTTTATTTTTACAGTTACATCGTCATTTTCTTTTTTGGCAAGCTCCAGGTTATATACCAAAAAAATTATAGCCAGCGATAACAAAACGATTCCATCAATTCTTGAAATAATATTAAAGGATTGTTTATCCAGTAATACATCGCTGGCTGTCACAAAAACTAACAAAGCTCCCAGCAGGCTCAAAGGGATTTCCAACCGGGTAGTATTTCTTTTTACTTTTAATTTTCCAAATAAAGTTGTAATACCCAAAACCATCAAAACATTAAAAATATTACTGCCCAGCACATTGCCCAATACCATTGCCGGCTCATTTTTGACCGATGCTAATATATTCACTACCATTTCCGGTGCAGAAGTTCCCAATGAAACAATTGTAAGCCCGATTACAATATCAGGAATATTGAACTTACGTGCAATTGCAGATGACCCGTCAATAAGTTTACCGGCACCGGCTATTAAGAGTGTAAAACCAATTGCAAGCAAGAAGATATCGACAATCATTTATTAATAAATGGATTTAAAATACAATAGAGCTGCTAAAAATAATAAACAGTTTTCAACTTCAATAAATTTTGTTTAAAACAATACTAACTGACCCTTGCACAACTTAATGAAAAGAAAAACTAAATGATACTAATACCTACAGATACTATTAAAAAGGGAAAAATTTAGGAATTAAAATAGTTGCCAAAATCCAGAAAATAATATTAAGCCAAAAGCCCACTTTAAAAAAGTCACGAAATTTATAATTACCGGCTGCATACACCATCGTGTTAGTCTGGTATCCAATGGGTGTCATAAAACTCGACGATGCAGCAAAGGTTATTGCCATAAGAAATGGTTTGGAACTTATACCCAGCGACTCGGCCATGGCTATTACAATTGGCGCCAACAGTACAACTGTTGCGTTATTAGATATCATTTCGGTAAGAATAGTTGTAACAAGGTACAATACACTTAATAATACAATCGGGCCATAATCGCCACCCATGGATATCATCTGATGGGCAATAAGATCGGCAAGACCGGTTTTTTTAAGCGCTATGCCAAAACTCATAGCTCCTGCCAAAAGAAAAATAACTTTCCAGTCAACCGAGCGGTATGCTTTGTCGGCATTTATACAATTGGTGAGCAGCATCAACACCGTACCCGTAATGGCAGCGGTTAGGATGGGTAATATACCAAGTGCTGCCATTAGTATAACCCCCACTATAATGCTCAGTGAAATTATTCCTTTTCGTAAATTATAAGAACTGAGCTTCGGCTCAGCAATCAAAATAAAATCATCTGAATTATTTCCAAGGTGATTGATATTACTCTTTTCCATGGCCAGTAAAAGTGAATCGCCGGAAACGATCCGCTCATGTTTCATTAATTTATTTAGAAAGCCCTCACGTAAACGTACAGCCAGCAGTTTAGCCTGGTACATCCTTCGCAGATCAACAAACTTAAACCTGCGGCCCACCAATGCCGAACCCGGTGCAATAACGGCTTCCACAATACCGGGATCTTTAAACGGCTGCTGTTCAATACCGCCCATAAGCAAAGGCAGTATCTCTATCCCTTTTCGCTCACTTAACTGTTTTAGTTTTTCGGCATCACATTTTACTTTCAGCACATCAGCTTCCAAAACAGGAATATCAACAGCAGGTTGATAATTTTTTTCGGAGCCACGGCTGTGCTGTACAACTTCAATATGGCCCGAAAATAAAAACGGAAGATCACCCAGCTTTCTGGCGGTAACCAGGGCTTCCTTTTTTAAAACGATATTGGTTACAAAGAAGTGGTTGTACGGCTCCCTGCCGTTATCTGTCTGACTCACATTATCGGGTAACAACCGCAGGCCGATGAAAATCATATAGAGTGACCCTGCAACAAAAAAAACAATACCCAGTGATGTCATTTCAAACATACTAAACGAACCGAAGCCGTATTGTTTTGAAATATCACTCACCAGGATATTTGTTGAAGTACCAACCAGCGTACATACACCGCCAAACATGGACACAAATGAAAGCGGGATGAGAATCTTTGAAGGATTGATTCCGGATTTGGTGGCAGCCGCAATCACAACAGGAATTAATAAAGCAACCACCGGCGTATTATTTACAAATGCCGATAAAAAGCCAACCACAAACATCATGAGCAGGAAACCATACCAGAAATTTTTTAAAAAAGCCTTCTCCATCTGCTTCGCAAGTGGTACTATAATACCGGTGTTTTGTACGGCTGCACTAAGTACAAACATGGCGGCCACGGTTGCTGTTGCCGAATTGCTGAAACCGGAGAGGCCTTCCTCGGGTGTTAACACACCGGTAAGCATGAGTGTAGCCATGATAATAACAGCCACCACATCAACACTCAGCCATTCGGCAGCAAAAAGAATAATTGCTGCTATCAAAGTGATCAATACTATAATCATTTCTAATGTCATGATATCTTTTACCGATTGTAGTTTATAAATGCTGCCTTGATAATCTGAATATCTAACAATGCTGTTTATGCTAATACGGAAAGCATTACCCGTTTACACACTGGCGGATTCTATACCTATGAAGTTATGAAAATTTCCTGTAGGTTTTGTTAAGTACAATCGTTCTGTAACGCTGTATAAAATTTTAAAAATTAAAGAATATGTTTTAATTTTAAGAGGGTTCATTATTACCGGTACTATTAAATATTTAGTTGTGAAAAAGATACTGATAGCATTAGACAATGGCACTTCTGCCGAGCGGGTTGCTGAACATGGCTTCAGGCTGGGCAAACAGTTAGACGCAGAGATTGCACTGTTAAGTGTGGTAGATACCCGGTATATGTTAACCGCCGGTGCGGTAACCGTTAAAGAGATTGCAGAGATAACAAAAAATGAATTCAGGAATTTACACGCAGTCATTATAAATAAATTTTCTCCCGAACAACCCATTGCAGCATTTATAAAAGAAGGCAACCCTTATGAACTGATCCTGGAATCGGCCGACCACTGGCAGGCTGATATTATTGTGATGGGGACCCATGGCCGCACAGGCCTTTCGCATTTACTGCTGGGCAGTGTGGCTGAAAAAGTGATCCGGCATTCAAAAAAGCAGGTGCTTGTTATTCCTGTCAAAAGATATCTTAGTTTGTTCCCACTCCTAAACCTCCAGGCCCCGGCATCCGGTGTTATCAGCAACGACTGAAGATTGAGCTGGTTTAAATTTGTTTTTGTTGAAGGCTTTTTGCAGATGCTATCGCCGGTGGTCATAAGACCAGACCGGCGGCAGAGGGAACACTTGTGCCAGTTGGTTACGTCATCTCTCTTTTACCGCCCTGCATATCTGCGCTGGTAACTACATAAGTGAAATGCAAAAGTTAATAGGTATATCTGTAAATATACTTGTCGCCAACAAGAGAAGTACTCATGGCCACCTTAATTTCCGATGGGTAATCCGGACGTACACTCCATGGAGTTATTTCAACCGTAAACGAAACACCTCCCTGTCCCATTATCTGGCCAAGACTGTTGTAACCGGCAATGTAAAAGAGGCCGGGCAGTACTGGCGAAACAAAATCAAGATAGGTGGCAGAGCCGTTCGAATTGTAAACGACCGGATGCGTAGTATTACCCAGCAATTCTTTTTTTACATCGGTATAAATTAAAGAATACGGCGTTCCACTGATGTTAAGTTTAGAAAGCGGGTTAATAACCTGGCTATAAGTAAAAGAATGAGCCTTGGCATAAGAACCGGTACCTGTGGCAGGATCAGTTACATACACAGCTTTAATGGAATCCAATCTTCCGTTTGCATTAACTCGTACAGTATCCCGCCTCAAGAGTACAGGATTAGCTGAAACGGAAGGAGCCCAATACCAATCTATTTTTGCAGAAGTGGCATCCGGGTAGGTATAAATCCTGTAAAGTGGTTTTCTTACCGGGCCTCCATAAAATAATTCATAAGTTGAATCCTTTTCCAGCTTACCATCCTGACCATAAGAAAACCAGGTTGTATCGTAAGACAGTGCCTGAAATCCGTTGAGGTAAGGCATAATGATCCGGCCTGGACGCATATTGTTTCCGCTGTATTCAAGTCTGGTGGTAAAAGTATCTGTAACAAATAATGGATAAATTTTTATGCCCACTGCACTAACACGTTTCATACCATCGTAATAAAAATGATAAGTCCGATATGGCACAATGCCGTAGCCCGGATATAAACTGGTTAACACTTCCAGTTTTTTTACCAACGCAACAGTATCCCCGCCGGGTAAACCGCCCACGGTAAGCGGAAAACTGCAACCTGCAGCTGCGCCTGAAACTGACATCTGGTTGGTACCTGCAATTAACGGGGTCCCGGTTCCGGATAAACTAACAGTTTGCGCCCCTGTTGTGTTAAGGGTTCCTGTGCCTGAGAAACTGATGCCATTTACAACTGCAGTTGATAAATTATAATCTCCTGCAGCTGTAACATTTATCCCTATGATGAGTTTATTTGAAGCGTTTAGCCCTGTTCCTGCCAGGTAAGTACCTTGTATTACCGGAGCAGTACAAGAACCCGGCGCCCCAGCCAAAGTAAATACAGCCGTAGCAGATGCACCTGCCGGAGATACTGTAATACCCACATTGCAGGAGGAAGCATTATTGTACTTAACACTAAATGAAAACAGACCGGCACTTAATGGGATTCCATATCCCTTCAGCCTTACAATCTGCTGCCCTGCTGCGGTAAAATCGGCACTGTCGCCAAAATGAATACCATTAACTTCGTTGCTTGCTATTTCGTAGCTACCCGGCGAATTTACGTTTACGGTAACATCCATATAGTTAGCTACACCCAAACCAGTACTTGCTTTATAAATGCCATTTACAGTAATGGGAGTACAATTGCCCGATGCATCTTTTGATAAGGTTCCGGATGACATCAGGTTACTGCCCGGATCAGTTGCTTTCTGGCAGGAAATAATTATGACCGAACATACCAGGATACATATAATTAGTTTGTTTAACGCTTTCATAAAACTGTATTACAGATTTCAAAAACGAATTTATATTAAATATCGACATACAGGACAGAAATATGTAAATGCAACCTGTGCTTTAGTATTTAAATTGTTGAATATTAAACGGCGTCCTTTGCAGGTGGGATCACCGGGATCACTGGCTTAATAGCACAGATACGCAACGTTGCCTTGCCAAGCCGTATAGCAGCAGTTGAGGATGATTTAATTAAGACCAACAATTATTTGCATTTTAGAATGCCCCAGTAACTGAAAACTGCCTTATATTTGGCAACTTAAAACTGTATTTATGAAATCTCATCTGCTGATGGCTGTTTGCCTGGCATTTATTATTACCGGCTGCAAAAAAGCAGGAAGCGACTGTTCCACTGATATTAACCTTACATCAACCAACAGCACACCTACTGTTGGTGAATCTTTTACATTAACTGCCCTGAAGGCTTCTGATAATGATCTCTTTAACTGGTCTGGGCCCGGTAATTTTAGTGGTGTGTACGGTAATTCAATTACAGTAGATAATGCAGGTTATTTAGACCGTGGCTGGTATTACTGTTCTAAAAGCAATGTTGAGTGTGGCCAAACCATTTTCGACAGCATTTTTATTGACATGAAACTGAGACAGGGCACAGCTCCCTGTACACTTACAAATAATTCCCTGAGCGGCAGTGGTATACCCAACACCAGTTTTTACAGCGTAATCAAAAATTTTGACCCGACATTTAAGGGCATGGCATTAAATGGCACAGCAACCACGGGTTACCCAAGCGATTTCAGGGTGCTGTTTAACTCTAATAACGGTAATATAGAACCCTTAGATGGGATTTATACTACAACCAATTCAATCACTTTTGGCCAGACCGATCCTTATGTGTGGATCTCTTTAAGCTTTACCTACGGCGGCCAGTTTTTTCACTGCCACCCCAATAAAGATGTTTTTGTGAGCCATATAAATGGAAAATTATCTGCCAGTTTTTGTAACGTGCCATTTTCAAACGGCACTTACATTATCAACATTTCGGGTAAGCTGACAGAACAATAAGTGTATTCCTTTTCGTTTCGTACACGGGTTTTGTAACACATGTAAGCGTTTACATTTTGTGTGCTACAAAACAGGGAATCGTCAGGCCAAACACTTAAACAGGTTGGGTGGTTTACGTAACAACAATATATGAGGAGGGATGTGCCCCCGGTTCATTTCCAGTAATTAGCTTTCATTAATTCCTCACTTCACGAGTTTCACATTAACTGCATTGGATCCACGTGGCCCCATTTCAATTTCAAAACTCACTTTATTATTTTCTTTAACCTCCTCACTTAATGCATTGATATGTACAAATACACTTTCCTGCGATTGCTGGTCTTGTATAAAACCAAAGCCTTTATCGTGATTGAAAAAAGTAATGATGCCGGTTCGGCTGATTTCGCCGTCATTGGCCGGATCGTGTTTGGGTATTCCAATCTCTATATCTTCTGCTTTGATGATGATTTTTTTTCTTGGATCCGGAGCTGTATCAGATAAGTTGCCGTTCTCATCCACATAAGCGATCATGTTTCCATTACTTTCTCCATTTTCTATATTCTCCTTGCGTTCCTGCCTTCTCTCAGCTTTCTCTTTTTTGATTTTCTTTTTTTTCTTTTCTCTTTCTTTTTTATTCCATGTTTCTGCCATTGTAATTGTGCCTGTTTATTTGGTGATAAATGATGTTGTTATGCCTGAAGAAAAAGCGTTGCTTTTTTCATCAGATAAGTATAAAGGTAAGCTAATAGCAGGTTTAATCAGTAAATGGTTGTTTATAACTTTACCCCAGCGCCAATTGGGCTATTTTACACTATGCAGGCAGGGATATGTTGTTATTGTGGTTGTAACCAAACCAGGCTCACCATTTTATCTCTTGCCGATTCCTTGTTTAATTTTATTGTAACATAGGTATTTGTTTCTTTATCATAATCTGAAGCTGAGAATAGTGCCAATAATGGCCCTTTGCAGGCTCGCCGAAAGCGTATTCTCTTTTTGGAAAAAGATCGTTGCCGGTAAGTTTATAAGAAAATGCATCGCAATCAGCAACGCCCTGCACTTCGGCAAACTTATCTTTTTTTACTTCGTTATTACGCTCGGTATCATTAAACAAGATGTAATTGCTTTTACTGCCGTTGAGGTAAACAAAAGATTTATACTGATTGCCGCGGAACAATTCCTGTGCCGCATCAGCTACATCGGAATGATAAAACAAACTTAAATTGGTAAAAATTATCCAGTGCTCTTTTGGTACCATGTACTCCGACAGAAACTTCCCGTTCTTATCAAGATTCGTTATCAGCATTTTGCTCAGTTTCGAATCGGTTCGGCTATAACTGCCCGAAGAAGTATATTGAACTGACTGCTCTTCATATACAATTGAAAAACTACCGTCACTATTTATATACATATCCTGAGGAAATCCGCTATAATCCTTCTTTTTGTCGTACCGTTCTTTATAGGACGTATTCATTTGTTCCGATGGCATAAAACTTTTAATACTCTCAGCTTTTCCACTTGCAGGATCAACAATATTTAAATAAACCGAGTAGTCATCCTTTTTCACATTCTGTTTTCCAATGGTAATAAAAGCGATATTTTTTCCAGCTGGATTATAGCGGGCAATAGATGCCCGGTAAAATTGGTCTTCGGGAACACTTAATTTTTTATAAGCGACTGCGGAAGAGCCTTTAGCAGCAATGGCCATATAGGATATTCCTTTTTGCTCGTATTTATTGCCGATGCAAAATAAAAAACAACAACCCGGTCTGCTCCAATAACCACCATGTCTTGATACCAAACACTATTATAATCTTCGCCTGTTTCCGGCGATTCCAGTAAAACATGGTTTATCTCTTTGTGCATATTATCATAATGATAAATTCTGTTAGCTCTTTTAGTTTCACCTTCTAAAATTCCTGTTACATAAATGGCATAGTGCTCACTAAAAGGATCTTTTTTTACATTGAAACTTCCGGCAGAATTAAAAATTGCTTTTTCTTCTTTTACTTTGGCTGTAGCTGCATCAATAATAATCCGGTAAAGAATTGATTTTTTTCTGTCTTCTTCACTTATGAATACCACCAGGTCGTTATTAATACCGAATATGCCTTTAATGTTTTCACTGTTTTCGCCAGGCCAAAACGGGCCATCTCTCTTGGGCATTTTTACTCTTTCAAATGTGGGGTTATAAGTAACCGCAGCTTTCTCGGCATGGGTTGCATCATATACACGCAGGTTGATACCATCTTTTGGAGTAAGATGAAAATAAACCGTACTTCCGTTTTTCATCTGCACAATTTTTACAAAGCCTGTTTCAGGTTCTTCAAATTTGGGGCCTTCGGCTAATTGTTTAAACTGTGCATTGGTTACCTGGTATGCCATGCACAATGCAAGACTTAAAATAGCGGCTCTTATTTTCATAAAGTATTTTTTGAGAATATACTCTCAAAATTATTTAAAAAATGTTTATGTAGTTTTTTATTTTTTTACTGGCGGATATGTAGTTTGCGGTTTTTGTTTGATACCTGTTCTGTCTCTCCAATGATTTATAAAATCAAAGGCTCTAATTGTATAATTTCCAATAAACCTTTGCCTCCATTGTAATCTGTTGCACTGCTGTATAACCAATCTTCTTCTTTGGTTACAAACCCTGCTTCTACGGGGTTGTAATGAATGTATTCTAATTTTTGATTGGCCATTTCGGCTGTGGTTAATTCTATGGGATGGCTTTCGGGTTGCCACAACTGGAATTTATCGTTGTGTTTTTGGCCTGCTCTTTCCATCATCCATAACAGCCACTCTCTCCTGCTTTCGGTGCTGCTTTTTGCAATGGCTTTGTGCAGGGTTTCGGAACTATGCCGCTTTAAATCTCTCATGATGTTTGATAATGGATTTCCTCTTGTGCCTACAACTAAATGTATATGGCTTGTCATAATGCACCAGGCATGTACATCAAGGTCTTTGTTTTGCTGGCAATATCTGATGCTTGCAAGTATAATATCCTTGTACTCGTTTCTGATGAACAGGTCTATCCAGTTTGTGACGGTGAAGGTTACAAAATACAGCTTGTCATCGTCCCGGAATTTGTATTTGCGGCTCATGGAATAAAAGTACTGTGTTTTTGTATTAAACTATAAGACTGATCACTGGCGCAGATATGCAGTATGGCTTTTGTGTGCAAGCGTATCTGTGCCATATAAAAGCTTTTAAAGTTTAAGAGTTGGCTGGTTTTTATTGTAACAGTATTAGTGGGCACAGATACGCCAACGCTCGTTTATGGCTGCATACTGACTGATCACTGGCGCAGATATGCAGCATGGCTTTTGTGTGCAAGCGTATCTGTGCCAAGTAAAAGATTTTAAAGTTTAAGAGTTGGCTGGTTTTTATTGTAACAGTATTAGTGGGCAGAGATACATCACTGGCGCAGATATGCGGCTTGGCTTTTGAGTGCAAGCGTATCTGTACCATGTAAAAGCTTTTAAAATAAAAGGATTGGCTGTTTTTTGTGTAGCAGTATTAGTGGGCACAGATACGCCAACACACTTTAACCGCCCTGCATATCTTCGTCACTGGCGCAGATATGCAGCATGGCTTTGTGGGCAAGCGTATCTGTGCCATGTAAAAGCTTTTAAAGTATAAGGTTTGGGTGTTTTTATTGTAACAGTATTAGTGGGCACAGATACGCCAACACACTTTAACCGCCCTGCATATCTGCGCCAGTAATCAGTCTGCGCCAGTTGGTGGGGGCCAAACACTTGCGCCAGTTGGGGAGAAATTATTTTAGTAACCCGCTAATAAAAGCTCCGATATCACTGCGATCCGCATCGTCAGAAATTGTTACATTTAAAGTGACTCTATTTGTGCTTTCACCTGGTGTTACGTCTACTACGCCATCTTTTGATTTTATAGCCCGTTCAATATTGTTAAATTCATCCATTTTATAGCTTGGTACAACAAATTTTAGAACATTTTCTCTCACCTTGTTTAAATGAGCATCAATTATAACAGATTTAAGAAATTTGGATTCATCGAAATACGATTCTTGAATTGGAACATCAGCAACTGTAAATTTTGTTAACCCTGGTTTTCCAAAGCAATCAATAAAGTTTTGATATTCCGGATCTTCGATATAGGATTTATACGTACTAATTATTTTACCGCTCAATTTTTTTGTAAATGCCTTGATCGAAGACGAATTTAAATCTCTATCATATTGCAGATACTCAATGGAGTTAATATTAAAATTAATCTCAGTCATTTCATCCTTGATAATAATTACCGGTTTACTAAAAGCCATGCGTATCCCTAATTCAAATAAAACATTTGGATTATGAGCACTTATATCGCAAACAACAATGGGGTTGTAATATAAGTTATGAATTATTCGCTTTAATATTACTTCGACATTACTTCCATCACTAACCAATTGGGGTTTAAATCTTGCATTTTCAATTGCTTTAAAAACCATTTTTTGAACTTTTTTCCAATGACTTTCCGGCTGCCCGCCGATGGATGAAATGGGCATCATTACACCACAGATTAAATCGCTATTCTCAGCCATTTCCTTGGAGTTCATAGAAAAATATTTAATTTTTATCTAAAGTACAGAAAATTTAATACTCCCATTCTGTCGAAATTTTTCGCCCTTGTGCTTTATGGATGACGCCCCATTATTAGAAACATTAACAAGATGTGAAGCTTAACTGGCGCAAATATGCCGCTTGGGCTTTGTGTGCAAGCGTATCTGTGCCAAGTAAAAGCTTTTAAAGTGTAAGATTTAGCTGGTTTTTATTGTAATAGTATTAGTGGGCACAGATACGCCAACGCTCATTTACCGCCCTGCATATCTGCGCCAGGAATCAGTCTGCGCCAGTTGGCACAGGAGCAAAAACATACCTGCGCCAGTTGGGGGCTCTTTTGTAACAACAACTGAGTCTCCAAGAGACTTAGATGTTTGCATTGATACTACTGGGATAGACTATGCGGCATTTAAAAAAGAATATCCAGAATTTTTTTCTGTTTCAGGACTTAGAAAATTCCAAAGAGAACTTAAGTGTCATTTTCAAATTTTTGATAGCTATAGTACTGAAATCCTGGATTATTTTAGGTTTGATCGTAACGGAGACCCAAAAGGCGTTGTGAAGATCTCTATAAAGGAGATAAAATAACATGATTAAAAATGAAAAGCAATATAAGATCAGCAAGAAAAAATTGAATGATTTAGTTCCTAAGATTAAAGAATTAAAAAGTGATTCAACTCTTCACCCCTTAAGGAACGAGTTAATTCTTGCTTCATATTCCAATTTAAAAAAAGACTTAGAAAAAGAAATTAGAGAATATGAAAAAATAAAATCAAGCTCATCCGATTTTAATCAGGAAAGAGACTTAACTGAGCTTCCTAGATTGATTATTGAATATAAAATTTCTGCAGGGTTAACACACAAAGAGTTTTCAAAAAAACTCGGATTGAAAGAACAGCAGTTGCAACGCCACGAAGCACAGAATTTTAAAGGAGTGAGTTTTAGGAATTTAATAAAATATCTTGATTGTATTGGCCTTAATATTAGAATCAAAGGATCTAGCTCTCATTTAGAAGCAAAAAGAAAAAGGCAAAAAATCAATTAAATATTTTTATTTTTTTATCACTAAATTTATCGTTACAATTTTGGTAAGGGAACAATTATGTTTGCTTGATGAATTTTATGATGCAGCAAATTCTTTGTCAATTGCCGTTAAGATTGGTCTATGCAAATCCATAATATCCCCCACCCCTCCAATTGTGAAATTTACCTTTCCGTCTTCTGTCAGATAATAGTCATGGTGAATGCCAAATTTTGAAATCAATACTTCATCATGTAATCTAACTTCATAATGAACTGATTCCTTTTCTTTAACGGCCTTCTTGACAGTTGCTGAGTAAAAGTTATTCCCCACTAGGTAACTAACATCTCCTATTTGAAATATTATCATGAACTCTTTCATAGCTAAAAGTTTGACTTAAAGATAGTTATCTTTTTTTCATTATGTTTTGATATCTTTACTGCCTTAGATTTAATTAATGGCATTAGATAAAATAGATTTTAAACAATTTCCAACAACCCGGTACCAGGGAAGTAAAAGGAAAATGTTGCCCTGGCTACATGAATCTTTTAAAGAATTAAAATTCCATACTGCTTTGGATGCATGTGGAGGAAGTGGAAGTGTGAGCTATTTGCTTAAGAAAATGGGCAAATCTGTAACTTATAACGACAAGTTACTCTTTAACTCAATCATTGGTAAGGCAATTATTGAAAACCAGCAGTATCAGTTAACCGAGAATGACTTAAAGGATTTAAAAGGGACGAACCCGGATATTGATTATAAAAAGTTAATTGAAAAAAAATTTAAGGGGATATACTATTTACCCAAAGAAAACAAGTGGCTGGACAAGGTTACAAATAACATTGTAAACATGAACCATTATAAGCCCAACGTATTACAATATAAAAAGGCCCTTGCTTATTATGCTTTATTCCAAGCAAGCCTCATTAAACGCCCTTTTAATCTTTTTCATAGAAAGAATCTTGAAATTAGAACAAATGATGTTGAAAGAAATTTCGGGAATAAAACAACCTGGGATAAATCATTTGATGAGCACTTTCTAAAATTTGTGAATGAGGCCAATAACTTAGTTTTTGACTCGAGGCAAGAATGCAAAGCTACTAACCAATCACTTTTTGATATAGATCCATACGGATATGATTTAGTGTACATTGACCCTCCTTATATTCGAAAAGATAGCCCAAACGAATCATCAAACTATCTTAAGTGTTACCACTTCTTGGAGGGACTTTCAATGTATCATGAATGGGAAAATTTAATTGACAATGATTCTATCAATTTAAGATTGTTGAATACCGAAATGCAAAATGATTTTAAAAAAGAAACAATACTGGAAACTTTTGAAAAGTTAATTATAAAATACAGAGATAGCATACTTATTTTTTCGTACAAAATGTATGGTACTCCTTCTATTAATTTCATCAAAAAGACAATGAAAGCTAATGGCAAGAAAGTAACCACCTTAAGCCAGCCTTATAAATATGCATTAAACCACCAAAATGGAGACTCTGCAAAGAATAGAGAAGTTTTAATAATTGGTTATTAATTTTTATTAAACTCTTGAATAAGTATTTGAGATAAGCTATACCCAGATTGAGATAGTCTATATTTGAGTTTCCCTTTTTCGAATACAATTTCAAAATAAGGGTAATATTTTTGATTAAAAAACCTACTGATATTATCTTTTCCTTTTTTCCTTTCATACTTGAAAGTAGAATTGACTAAATGTGCAACTTGAGTAGTAGTTAAGTATTGTTCTCGATTCAGGGACATTGAGATTAATATTGCATGTTCTAATTTTCTAGGTTTAAACTTTGCAATGTCATTAATTGTTCCCTGAGTTGTTATCTTTTCATTTAAATACTGCAAAGTTTCACTATACCTTTTTTCAAAAACATCATAATATTCTTCAAAACTTTTATTATTAGCAATAATATTTTCGTCATCAATTGCCCGCTTAATTTCCAGCAAACCCATACTTTCCTGTTGTTTATCAATATTTCCAAAATCTTCAGCGGTTTTTACTTTATCATTTCTACCACGCTTTAAACATCTTTTGAATCTCAATTCCTGTTTAGCATCAATAAAGATTTCAATTATCTCAAGGTCTCCCTTATACTTCAGTTTAAAGTTTTTAATTTCATCTGGATCTCTAAATCCAGAAATAACTATTGGTATAGTTAACCCTTTTTTAAAATTTTCCAAATGGTTAATTATTTGATCTACCACAATTGAAGAATTACTTTTTAAAGCAGTTTTCGCAAAATCACCAATTGGCACTTCCGATATTTGGCCATGTTTTTCATAATAACTTAAATACATAAAATCACTTGCTTCAATATGATAAAAACCGTATTTTCTAGTCAAATAATCTGAAATGGTTGTTTTACCTGAACAAGTTTTACCACAAACAATAAACAAACTTAAATCAAAAAGATTTAATTGTCTGTATACTGGAGTAGTACCGCTTTTGAGTTTAACAAGCCTATTTACTTTTAGAAAAGTAAGCATTTGCTCAAATGCTCCTTTTCTAAAGTCATACAAATTCGCTTTCTCAATTTCCAATAAACTAATTGGTACATTTTCACCAGGAGGGGTAAACCATTTATTAAATGTCTTGCTACTTAGCCAGGGATACAATTCTTGGGTTGTAATCGAAAACTCTTTCTCAGTAATAGTTCCATTAGATATCCCTGTAAATTGAGCATATTCAACCCCTAAAATCATTTGTAACGATTTCGGTAAAAACAAAATCACATCTGATCGAACAATCACGTTTCGATTATTCCCAGATTGTTTTAATAAAAAATCAATGTCTTGAAAATTTGTATTCTCCATCCAATATTTTACGTCCAAACCTGGGTATTCTTTTTCGGGCGTACTTAGAGCTTCAATTATTAGTGATGTATCTTCAATTATTACAAATAAATTATCGAAATTCTTTGTAACCTTTTTCAATCTATTTATCGCATCATGTATACTTTCGTCAAGTAACTTTTCCCTATCCAATATCCTTGGTTCAATGTAACCGATACCATATTGCTTTTGTTTAAGGATATTTACATTATATCCGCTGCATAAATATCTAGCATGATCAATTTTAGATCTATTTGAAGTAATAAAAAATATATCAAGCATAAATTAGTCTTCCCGCATTATTAGAAGAAGTTTTAAAGTATATAAATTCATCATTAAGTTTATCAAGGTTCGCCGTCAATTTGAGAATATCATTTGAAAAAACTAGCAAAGATGGGCCTAAGCTTGACATTGCTATTGCACTAGCCCCGGCTTTTATCAATGTTTTTTCTACAGCATCCATTTGCTTTCCATAATTTAATTTCTCAAGATATTTCCATTTTGTTTTTTGAAGGTCGTTTATGGACTGGCAAAAAGCTGGAAAATCACTTTCGATAACGGATGATACAACACCAAAAACTGAAACATACAGTATTCTGAAGACATCTTCATTAAGTAACGGGGTGTTATTTCTAAAAAATGATATTTCTTCTTGTTTAGACAACGGAATGATATTCCTTGGAATGCAAACAACAAACTCCCATTCTGGAAAACTAATCGAAAGCATTTGCTTTGAAACTAGTGAACTATTATTTGTATTAGAAGGGAGAAAAACACTGTCCAAATTTTTTACGCCTATGTCCATTATAAAACCACCTTTGAAATATGTATGAATGCCAATCCCTGATGTCCTTCCTCTGTTTGAGAGAATTATTAGATCTTCCGGCAAATATTCAAATCGATTTATTTTATAAACACTTTCAATACAGGCCAATGATATATTTGTCCCAGTTCCAAAACCCGAATGCAATGGGCAGTCAAGAAAAAAGGAAAAACAATATTTCGTATCAAGTCCTTTATTTTCACATATCCGTGAGAGAGTATCAATTAGTGCCTCATTTAAGTAAAATATTTTTTGAGATAAAAAATATAAATTGATTTCCATTTTCTTCGATTCTTCAACATGGAATTCAATAAAAGGACTATTGAAGCAAAATCCAATTCCGCCATATTTTCGATAACCAGAATTATTAAATCCGATTAGACTTAAATGTGCCCTTGGAAAAAGTTTGCCTTCAGCTTTATATTGTCTTTGCATTTTCCCATTCTTTATTAAAATAGTCCAAATAAGTTTTAGCGTATTTAGACGAATTTAAGATATGAATTCCAGGCGTGTCTTTACTACTAATCCCTGGAATTACTGGCCCTACTATTGTTTCCTCATCAAAATTAAAAATGCTATGAGCTGGTGTATGATCAAAATAACGAAAATTAAAATTTTTAGGATACGTATTGTGAATTGCCGTCATTATGAGTTGAGCTTTATCATAGTTTACAACATCCTCAGAACTAGTTAGGTAATCTTTTGTTGGAAGTATTATTCGAATATTAACGTTTCGATTTAAGGCTTCAAAAATTACTTTATTTTCAGTTGAAATCGAATTGGAATTTGCAAAATCTTGTAATAGACGTATCGCTGTAACCCCCATAACATTAATTTCCAGTTTAGCCTCCATAATCAATCCTCGATAATAGCCTTGTTCGGCTCTATGAAACAAAACATTCTTGACTTTTAAAGCTTTAATTTTATCAAGTTTAATTCTCTCATCAATTATTATTAGATATTGGATTGTGGCTATAAGTAGCCCCACAAAAGCACCTCCTAGAATATTTCCTAATTTAGGATTGGTTGTATAACAGAAATATATTACTCCGATAATTAACGATATTAATATAAACCCCCAAAGAATAAGAAGTGATAAGTTTTTTTTAATCCATTCCATATTTTAAGTTTTAATTGTAGAAGAGTTTTATCCAGTAACTATCATTTCATTTTCAGATTTACTCGATTTCAGAAACTCATCAACCCAAGATAATCTTATTTCATTAATCTGTTTTAATAACAATTTGATGCTTCTTTAGAAAGGTTAAAAGCTCTGAATGAACTATTTTTTTATTATTACTACCCTTTTTCGTTCGAATATGTTTATTTACGTATTCTTTGGAATAAATTTCTAAAATTTCGCAAAACAATATCTGTTCCTTGTCAATTACAGCCCACATTTCAAACAGTCTATAAAGACTATTCCTATCGTCATTTTTTAATTTTTTCTTTAATCTCGGACCTACAAAAAGAAACCCTTCATCAATTAAATATTTTTTAGAGGTATCAAAATATTTTTTGCCGGTTTCACCAATAGAAGCTCCTTTATAAATTGCCCTTTTAGCACTTAATAAAATTCCATTTTTATACTTGGGGAAAAAGCTAAAAGCTATCAATTGAAGTGAATTGTCTGAAAATATCTCAACAAATCGAAAATTGCTATTTTGTTCAACAATTTTAATTTCATACTCTCCATAAAACTTTGATAATATTTCTGTTGTTAATTTCATAGTTTCAAAAGATAGCAAATATCAATAATAGGAGTAAGATAAATAACTAATGTCGACGAGTCCTCGACTTTGATCTTAACTCACGAACTACTCACCCACAATCTCCGCTTCAATAAAAGCCCAATAAAGTTATATCGTACAAGAGTGCGACGCCAATGAAGTTAAATAGTTATTCTTATGCTTGGTACATAAAAATAATAATTCGGCTTCTCGTTCACATTGTTGTTGCTCCGTAGCACTTCGACAGGCTCAGCATGACAGCACGTTTGAGTTCAGCATTTCGTTTATGAACCTTCAATCTTCTCCTCCACCAGTTTTATTATCTCCGCTTCCAGGGCAATGGTATTGTTTTGGATAGTGGTGCCACGGGCAATGAGGGAGGTGGTAAAAGTTTTATCGTTGTAGCCGGCGGCGTTGATGCGTACGTTCATAAAAGCGCCTATTACGGCGGCACGGGCACAGAGGGCGCCAACGCCGGCATCGGTTACCGAATTTGGATTGCCGGCAATGACCATGGCCTTAATGGTTTGCATACTTGCATAAGCGGTTTCCATAACGGCAAAAGGTATTTCGATGGCGTAGCGGGTGGCATCCTGTATGGCCTGTGTGCGGCTGGCTTTTTCGGGGGCCGTGGCTTTGGGGAAGGCAAAGGCCTGCATTATTTTTTGAAAGGCGGCAGTGTCGAGGTCAACCAGGCGCAGGAGTTCGTTTTTGTGGGCTTCGCCTTTTTGGGCCCAGTCGCTGAACTCGAGCCAGCGGTCGTCCCAGCCTTTTTTGTGGCTGCTTAAATTGGCTACCATGGTGCCCAGGCTTATACCGAGTGCGCCTACATAAGCGCTGATGGAGCCGCCGCCGGGGGCAGGGCTTTCGCTGGCGGTTTCGTTGGCAAAGTCGGTGAGGGTCATGCTTACGAGGCGGCTGTTGGCCGGATTGGCAAGCATGTATTCAATAATGCGTTCCTGCGGATTGAAGGGGCCGAGTTCATCGAGTCCCATGGATTTGATGGCGATTTTTATGAGTTCTTTTTCGCTTACACCGGTGCTGCGTTTTTGTTTTTGCAGAAAGTATTTGCCGGCATCGGTCATGGCTTTTAGGGGGATGAGTCCTACGAGTTCGCTGCCGGTTACCCGTATGCCACGTGCGGTGGCACGGGTACATACTTCGTCGAACGCTACATGCACGGGGGTTGTGTTGATGTTGGTGAGGTTCATGGAGATTTGCGCCACTCCATATTCCTCAATATACCAGCCGATGGCTTTTACGCTTTTGAGGGTGCCGGGCTGGTTAACTTTTTTACCATCAACTTCTACATTTCTGCCTGCTTCCCGTACATCGAATGCGATGGCATTGGCTCGCCGTGTTGAAGTGGTGTTGAGGTTGATATTATACGCTACCAGAAAATCTCTGGCGCCAATAACAGTTCCGCCTCGTTTGGCATCAAACTCTGCAGGACCAAAATCGGGTTTCCACTGTGGCTCTTTTATTTTTTTGAAGAAGCCTTCGTATTCGCCGGCACGTATTACACTGAGGTTGTTGCGTTCGGTATTTGGTTGTGCGGCTTCGTAGAGGTAAACGGGAATGTTTAACTCTTCTCCTACCCTTTTGGCGAGTTGGTTTGCGTACTGCGCTGTTTCTTCCATGGTAATATTTGCAATAGGTATCAGTGGACAAACATCGGTTGCGCCCATGCGGGGGTGTTCGCCTTTGTGTTTGCTCATGTCGATTAACTCACCGGCTTTTTTTATGGCCTGGAAGGCGGCTTCTATTACGTTTGCGGGTTCGCCTACTATGGTTACTACGGTTCGGTTGGTGGCTTTGCCGGGGTCAACGTTGAGGAGGCGTACGCCGTCAACTTTTTCTATTTCGGAGGTTATTTGTTTGATGATGTTGAGGTCGTTGCCTTCACTGAAATTGGGAACACATTCGATTAGTTGCATAGTTTCGATTTTGAGTTACAAAGATAGGATTGAACCACTAAGGCACAAAGGCACGAAGGAGCACAAAGAATTTCTTCGTGGTACTTTGTGGAATGAATTGAACCACGAAGACACGAAGGCACGAAGGGGCACAAAGGATTTCTTCGTGCTCCTTTGTGTCTTAGTGCCTTAGTGGTTCAAAAAAAATCAATATCATACATTCACATGATGAACATTTGCTCAGGTAGCATAATTAATACAGAAATTTGCAGTAAATAAAATCAAACCATGGTTCATCCCTACAATTACGTTACCGCCAAAGAAGCCTTATCAATCATTGAAAGCAATACCCGTGTGTTTGTGCACGGCAGCATGTGTACCCCCACGCATATGCTGGATGCACTTGCTAAAGAAAAAGACAGATTAAAAAACGTAGAGCTGGTTTCCATTACGTTGAAAGGAGATGTGGAAGTGGCCAAACCGGAGTACAGGGATAGTTTTCATATTAACTCTTTATTTGTATCGGGGCCGATAAGAGAGGCTGTTGCAGAAGGAAGGGCAGATTTTATACCGGTGTTTTTAAGTGATATTCCCGATCTGTTTCAAAATAAAATACTGGAACTGGATACGGCCATTGTGCAGGTATCGCCGCCGGATAAACAGGGCTATGTGAGCCTGGGTGTATCGGTGGATATTGCCCGAAGTGCAGTTGACAATGCAAAAAAGATAATTGCGATGGTGAACCCGCTGATGCCACGTACACATGGTGATGGTATGATACATACAGACAGGTTTCACAAAATGGTTTTTCATGAAGCGGCACTTCCGGAAGAAAGTTATACCAGCAAGATTGGTGAGAACGAATTGAAGATCGGTAAATACATTGCCGACATGATTGAAGACGGAAGCACCCTGCAGATGGGCATCGGCACCATACCGGATGCGGTGCTGAGCATGTTGGGTAATCATAAAAACCTGGGTGTGCATACCGAGATGATGAGCGATGGTGTGATTGACCTGATTGAAAAAGATGTAATCAACAACCGCAAGAAAAAGATTCACCCTAATAAAAGTGTTACCTCTTTTGCATTGGGCAGCCGCAAATTATATGATTATGTAGATGATAATCCATCCACTGTTTTTTTAGATATTGATTATGTAAATAATCCGCAGGTGATACAACGTAACCCAAAAGTGGTGGCCATCAACAGTGCCATTGAGGTTGATCTTACCGGCCAGGTTTGCAGCGACAGCATTGGCAGCAGGCAGTACAGCGGCATTGGCGGGCAGATGGATTTTATTCGTGGTGCTGCATTGAGCAAGGGTGGTAAACCGATCATAGCATTAACCAGCCGTACTAAAAAAGGTATGCCAAGGATTGTTCCTTTTTTAAAGGAAAGTGCCGGTGTGGTTACTACCCGTGGGCATGTGCATTATGTGGTTACGGAATACGGTGTGGCTTTTTTGTTTGGTAAGAATTTGAGACAGCGAGCCCGGATGCTGATTGATATTGCTCATCCGGATGACCGGGAGGGGCTGGAGAAGTATTGTGTTGAAAGGTTTAAGGTTTTTGTCTAAACGGGGATTTTGAGGGATTGTTTAGATTAGATGGATTTGCTTATTAATGAACCAATTTAACAATCCAATCAATCCCTTTAATCCACCCAAATCATCGTTCAGACATATTTCGTTCAGACAAACTCACCATCAATCATAACCTTATCAATACAATTTTCTCCAAAAGAATAAGGAAGGTATGCAAGTGAATGAATGGGTTTAGTAAAAATAAGATTGGCTTTTTTGCCGATAGTTATGGAACCGAGTTGATCTTGTACTTCCATTGCATAAGCAGCATTTATAGTTGCTGCATTGATAGCTTCCTCGGGCAGCATTTTCATTTGTATACAGCTGAGGGCAATTACAAAATTCATGTTGCCACTGGGTGAAGAGCCGGGGTTGTAATCGGTAGCAAGGGCGATGGCGCAGTTGTTATCTATAAGTTGTCTTGCCGGTTGAAATGGCATTCGTAAGAAGAAAGCAGCGGTTGGCAAGAGGGTGCCGATGGTATTTGACTGGCTTAGTAATTTAACATCGGTATCAGTCATAGTCTCCAGATGATCAACTGATAAGGCGTTTAACTTGATGGCCGATTCGATGCCGCCAATGCTGTTTAACTGGTTAATATGCAGCTTGGCTTTGAGGCCAAAGCCGATGCCTGCATTTACGATTGTTTCCATTTCATCGGCAGAGAAAAAACCGGTTTCGCAGAAGCAATCAATATAATCTGCCAGTTTTTCAATGGCGATGACGGGGAGCATTTCGTTAATTATCTGGTCAATATATCCCTGGTGATTTTCTTTAAAAGCAACAGGATAAGTATGGGCACCGAGGAAGGTTGCTTTGATGGGGATGCTGTATTTTTCTTTAAGTCGTTTAATGACCCGGAGCATCTTTAACTCCCCTTCTATGGTTAATCCGTAACCAGATTTTATTTCGATAGCGCCGGTGCCGAGTTTGATGACTTGTTGTATTCTTTTGTATGCGCTGTTGAAGAGTTCTTCTTCGGTCGCTTCATTTAACTTATTGGCCGAGTTTAAGATGCCGCCGCCTTTGGCTGCTATCTCGGCATAGCTCATACCTTTTAGTTTGTAAATAAATTCTTCCTCACGGGTTTTGGCAAATACGATATGGGTATGGCTGTCGCACCAGGTTGGTAAAACAAACTGGCCAACTGCATCAATAATATATTTAGGTAATTGCGGAACTTTTAATTCCAGTTCGTACATAGCACCATAATCAGTGATGATGCCGTCTTCTATTAAAAGAAATGCATCTTCAATCACCGGTAACTTTGCTAATCCAGCTCCACAGAGCAGTTCGTTTTGTTCCCTGACATTTATGAGCTGCTTTATGTTTTTTATAACTAATGATGACATGATTAAACCTGGGATTATTTTTTTGTGTAAGCTGACCTGCTGCGGATAAAATAATCCAGCATATCGCTGTACCTGATCTTTTTAATGATATTCAATGTGGCAGGCCCGATGATTATTGTCTGCTGAAAATCTGCTGACCTGTATTTATCCACACCTTCCCGTTCAATGATAACAGTAAGCCTTACACCTCTTCTCCTGATTTCCACAATATCATATTCACTGCTGTCGAAACTCATTTTATTACCATCTTCATAAATACGCATGGTATAACTTTCTATCAACAGCTTTCCATCTTTGCCGGTATGGGTAAAATTAAGTTTCAGCGAATCATTCATGTCCAGAATTTCAAGGCCTGTCTGATAAGTTTCCTGTGCATTTTCAGCCGTATAAACTATATTGCCCGTCCAGTTACCAGCCAGGCTTTTCAGTTCTTTAAATGTGAGGCCGGCACGGGCATTTTGTGCTGTAGCAGCAAATGAATAAGAAAATAAAATCAAACTTAAGATGAGCTTCATACCATTTCATTTAAAGTGAATCGAAAACTGATTTGCTGAATGCTTCCAGGCCGGGGTCCCTGGCTCCCATTAAAAGTAAGACAGAATTACCAGGAAGATGCGGCCTGACTGTTTGAACAAAGTTATTTCTATCTTCAATAAAAAAAGCTTTTTTACCAAGGGCTTTTATATCGCTAATTAAATCATTGGCCGAAATATCTTTTACTGCAGTTCCCCCGGCATAAAATATCTCACTCATCCATATCTCGTCCTGCGATCTTAGTACTGCTGCAATTTCTTTTACAAAATCATTCCGTAAAAATCTGGTAGGCCCGTAACCATGCGGCTGAAACCAGGCAACCACTTTATCTGCCACCGGCTGACAGGCAGCAATGGCAGCAGCGCATTTAACCGGGTTGTGGGCATAATCATCAATCACCCATATGCCGTTCTTTTTGCCCAATACCTGGTTGCGGCGGTAAATACCTTCGTAAGTTTTCAAGGCAGAGGCAGAGGTTTCCAGGTCAACGCCAATTTGATTGGCAACGGCTACAGCGGCTAAAGCGTTTTCCATATTATGCCTTCCGATGGAGTTAAGCGTGAATGCTGAGTCGTGAATCGTGAATTGGATACTGAATCCATTCTGAACAAAATTCACTGCACAATGTCCAGCTTCTGAATTTTCATCAGTTGCAAAATCGTTTTGTATATCCTGCGATAGCTGCCTGGCCAATGCATTGGATTGATTGACGATAAATTTTTTACTGTTGTTTTTAAATATGCCGAAGATGCTCATCAGTTCATCAATCTCCTGGTGATCTTTGTCTATATTCAATAACAAACCAATCTCAGGTTCGTATTGCACAATACTACCGTCGCTTTCATCGGCTTCAATAACCAGCCACGCTCCTGCTCCCACTTTGGCATTACCGATTTTATCTTCTTTAATTATTCTTGTAAGTCCTGCACCGCTGATGATGCTGGGCTGCATACCGGCATGCTCCAGAATTTCGAATAACATGGCACAGGTAGTGCTTTTACCTGATGTGCCACCAATTGCAATTGTTTTTTTACTTTTTGCAATCAGTGCAAGCACTTCACTTCTTTTTAAAATAGGAATATTCAGCTGCTTTGCTTTCTGTACTTCTAAAACGGTATCTTCTATGGCAGTTGAAACCACTACCAGTTCGGTTTCATTGGTAATTCCATCGCCATTCTGTAAAAAACATTTTATTCCTTCGGCCTCTAATTTGTCTTTCGTTTCATTGTATTCTCCCTCCTTGAAATAACGGTCGCTGCCGCTTATATTTTTATTTATGCCGGCAAGGTATTGCGCAATGGCACTCATACCCACACCGGCTACGCCAATGAAGAAAACATTTTTAAAATCGTTGATGCTTTTTATCATGCTGCACTTAATGTTTTATCCGGATGTAAAGTCCGGTATGCAATAACAGCACTTGCTGCCATCAATACCGAAGCCAGTAAGAATGGTGCCCCGGGTAAATGAACAGGCGCTTTGTCATGCGTAAAGAAAAAGAATAAATTATTCATAAGCAATGGCCCGACAATAGCTGCAGCACTCATCAGGCTTGTAATTGTTCCCTGCAGCTCGCCCTGAACGTTTCCCGGAACATGACCTGCCATAACAGCCTGCAATGCAGGCTGTGCAATCCCTCCCAAACAATAAGGAATTAAAAACACAAACATCATCCAGCTTTGGCTGGCTACACCAAACAAAAGCATCCCGACAGCATATAATATCAATCCTAAATAGACAGAACGTTCATTTCCTAATTTTGGATTAATAACCCTGGTGAGCCCACCCTGCACCGTAGCAACTAAAACCCCGACAACAGCTAAAGATACCCCAACCATTCCTTCACTCCAGCCAAAACGATACATGGTAAAATAGTTCCAGTTACTCATGATGGCATGAGCAGCCACATAAATTAAAAATATAGAAATGGCCAGTCCGCCAATGGCGGGGTATTTTTTTAAATGCAGTAAAGCACCGACAGGGTTTGCACGCTTCCATTCAAAAGGCCTGCGGTTTTCTTTGCTCAATGATTCGGGCAAAACAAAATAACCGTAAGTCCAGTTGAGTAAGGCCAGTGCAGCAGCTGCATAAAAAGGAATCCGTGGGCCAAACTCGCCCAATAATCCACCTATCATCGGGCCAATGATAAATCCAAGACCGAATGCAGCGCCGATCATACCAAAATTCTTTGCCCGGTTTTCGGGAGTACTTACATCAGCAATATAGGCAGCGCCGGTTGTCATGCTGGCGCCACTAATTCCGGCAATAATTCTTCCAACAAATAACCAGCCATAGGTAGGTGCCAATGCTAAAAACAGGTAATCAATACCAAAACAAAATAAAGAGAAAAGTAAAACCGGCCGACGGCCATATTTATCACTGAGGTTACCGATTACGGGTGCACAAAAAAACTGAACAATTGCATAGGAAAACATCAGTAAACTGCCATAAGTGGATGCTGTACTGATATCAACAGCTTTCAATTGAGAAATTAATGTTGGCATTACCGGGATGATGATACCAAAGCCTATTACATCAATTAAAATGGTGATGAAGATAAATCCGACAGCGGCGTTACGGTTTGAAGCCATTTCTTAATTAATACTTACAAAAAATATTCCTCTTTTTACTATTGCGAATGTAAAACTAAATATTTTGTACAGGCATAAAAAAAGAGCTCATTACTGAGCTCTATATAGAAGTTAGTTATTTAAAATTACCATCTTCCACCACCACCACCGCGGTTGTTACCGTATCCACCACGGTTGCCACCGCCGCCGCTTCTTTCTTCTCTTGGCTTAGCAACAGAAACAGACATGGCACGCCCTTCTATTTCTTTGTTGTTAAGGCCCAGCATGGCGTCTTTTCCTTCATCTTCTGAAGGCATTTCCACAAAACCAAAACCTCGTGATCTTCCGGTTTCCCTGTCAGTAATAACTTTAGCTGAAGAAACTTCGCCAAAAGTTGAGAATAATTCGCTTAATTCAGCATCGCTGGTGTTAAAGCTCAAATTTGAAACATAAATGTTCATAAAACTTAAAAATTGATTTAAAATAAATAAAATACCTGTGCAATAATGTCCAGAAGCAAACTAAAAAGGCGAGTAAACTGTTACGGTGGGAAAACTTTGTAAAAATTGAATCTATCCTGTACTGTGTGCTCACAGCAATAATGTACGACGCAAAGTAAAGCTAATAAAGTGAGAGTAACTAATAAATCTTTAAATACGGCTATATAAAAGAAAAGCCTTCATTACAGGATAATCTGTTTCATCCGATTTTCCGTTACCTGTAATGAAGGGTTACATTAAAATCATTCAGCCTTTTTCCCCATCCCCAGTACCATACCAACAATACCACCTGTAATAGCACCCATTACCGTAGCTGCTGCTACATCTGCAGCCATTGCAGTTTTACTGATTACAGTAGAAGTTGCATACATTACGCAATCAAAACCCACTGTCATCAAGCATGCGATAATAGCTCCAGCTACAATACCGGCACCCATACTGTTCACATTCCCTTTTATAAAAATGTAAGCCAAAAGGAGTCCCGAAGCCAGGTTGCCGATAATCAGGTACAAAAAATCCGGTTCTGCTCTTCCAACATTTCCGGCTGCCCCGGAATGAGCCGTCATAAAGTCCATTAATAAAATTCCGTAAATAAGCCAGCCTAAAAGGAAGAAAGCAACGGCACCGGCGATGCCGCCCATGAGCAATTTTTTAATGTCCATAAGTTTAGTTTTTGGTGAGTTTAATGTTGAACACAAACCAAAATAACACTTAGTTCAGTAAAATGCAAGCATACAGGAGAAATTCATATGAGCGGAAATGTGGAGCAGGTGCAGGACATGACAGGCTGTTTCTCTTAAATCAGAATATAAAACAGCTACTTTTTTGCAAATGATCTGTCGATCTGGCGGCCAAAAAAATATCCCCCTATGCCACCAAGTACAGCACCTGCAAGCAACCACAGGGGTGCAGCACCAAATGCAAAAAATGCAATGCCAATTCCTATCAAACCAAAAAATATAACGCCAACCAATACAGCGCTCTTATTTTTTTTCGACTTTACAGCATTGGCAGGCGGCCGGTAATCATGGTGATTCTTTCTTTTTTTAGATCTGGGCATTTTTTTAGCCTGAATTTACGAAAATTATATCAGAAATATTTACTGCAGCAGTAAATATCGCCTACCCTTCCAACAAATCAAATTCCTTTAAGTAATCGTATTGAAGGTCTTCATGCATACCGCCAATAACTTTAGCAATTTTCTTTAACTGGTTTTGATAGATGTTCCTTATAACCTGGTCTGATTCCCAGGCAATGTGTGAGTTTTTCAGACTGGCGCAAAAAAACAATAATAATTTTACTTCTCCTTCTGCCGAGTTCATGTACCTGGTATACTTCCCAGCGATCCTGAGTATCTTTCTTAAACTCTTTTTTACAAAATACAAGCTGGACACATTCATCTCATCAAAATACTGCCGCATTTCGGTTTTAATATTTTCGATGTATGCTGTTTCATCAAAGGCTTCAAATAATAAATACGTTAACAGCTCCTTATTCTCTTTTTTAAATTTTGCCAGCCTTATGCATAAGTCCGCCAGTTGCTCTGCCGGAGTATTGCTAAGTTCTGTTTTTAATTCCTGGATGGTTGCTGCTTTCATCCTGCTAAATTAAGCAGATTTAGAGTTCACTATTTTCAAGTTGTATAAATTATAATAAAAGGGAGTGAGACAGTGAAGTTTTTTTTCTGACTGATGGAAATAATAATGGCCCCTATGCCGCTGACAGTTTTGGAAAGTACCGGGCGAAGAAATTGTCAGTGATTATTTACCGGGGACAATATTTAGTTTCTATTTGTTTAATCAATAAATAAAGTAAATAAAAAAAACCTTCATTGCTGAAGGTCTTTCATAGTTTTTCTAATGCTTGAGCATTTAAGTAATCACAGGTATGTGGATGTTTTCAACGGGATATAAATTTTTAACACTGTAAAGATGCATCTTTACCAATATAAATTCTGTAGATATGGTATGATTAATAATGTAGAAGTACTTCTATAGTAGTTTTACCAGGCAGAAATACGATGGAGGATATTTTGTATGCTATGAAAGTCTCTTTGTTGTTCTGCCGATCATCATTCCATTATAATAAACCTGCATGGTATAATCGCCTTTCTGGTATTTCTCGGCCGACCTTAAAGAAAAATACAGTCTTTTATTTTCGCCTTTGGTATACTTAAAATTAAATTTATAGGAATAGACCTTTTTGCCATCAGGTGTATTGAAACTTCCGGATTCCCAGCCTGAAGTTTTTAAAGGCCTTCCATCTGGTTGCAGAATTACCACCACAACCTCGGCATTACTAAGCTGACTGATATTATTTAATACATTAAATGAGCCGCCAAATTTTTCCGTCTGATCAGCAACCGATGTTTCCACTTCTTTATCATCCCTGTTTACCATCAATCCCGAAAGTCGCAGATCATTGGCAACAAAAACGGAAAAAGTCGGAGTACTCTTTTCAGAGACGTTATTATTTCCGCTTACCTGCTTTGTATTGAACTCAGGTTTCTTTGCATTGGTATCCTGAGGCTTTTCAGGCTTACTTATATTATCAAGCACAGCAGTCAGCTTATTGTTCTCTTTTTCCACAACCTGGTTTTTATCCTTAAGATCTTCAACCTTATTTTGTAATTCATTAATTTTTTGCTTTGCTGTTGTATAGTTTGTATTTGCATTACGATTCTTCAATAATGCTGCTATTTCATTACTTAACCGGTAAAATTCATCCAGTTTAATATCGAGCTGCGTTTTTAATGAGTCGGAATTAGATAAGGTGGACTTATATTGCGAATCGAGGCTTTGCAGTGTTTCGGCATATACAGTTTGCAACGAATCCCTTACCCGGTTTGCAATGGCATTGGAATCTACCACTACAATTTTTACAGGTGCTTTTGTTATTTCATCATTTTTGTTATAAAAACGGTAACCCCAGGTCCACAATAAACCAAAAGAAACTAAAACTAATAACAATGATACCAAGAGTAACAATAATGATTTAGCGTCTCTCATTGGTTTATTATATATTTCATGAATAATTTAGCAGGGAAGGCTTATCGAAAGTTTATTTGGAAGTGTTTTGATTTACATAAGCAGATATCCATCCCACATGCCCGTTTTTAACCAGGTAGAAATTCTTTCTTTCATAAACACTTTCAAATTGCCGCATTATCTTTAATAACAACCCGGTGCCCGACATTAAAGACCGCTGATCAAATACTTTGTTAACGGTCTTAACTGCTTTTCCAATGGCAGCTTTGTCAAGCGAATTATCGTTCAGCGTTTTTACAATATAGAAATCAGAGAGGGTGGCATGATTATTAAGTAATTTTTCACTAAAAGCCAGTACATCTTCATAACTTACCGGTACAACAGAATTATCAATCAATTCGGGATACATCAATGTAGCTACCGCCCAGGCAATACCGCCGCTGAAAGCCACATTATCGCTCATGGGATAAGAACCACTTTCGTTAACGGCATAAACAATTTCAGCATTTTCAGCAGCAGCCAGTACCCTGCTCAGTTGTTTATCATAATTATCCAGGCTGTTATCGCCGTCCAGGCGCTTTTCTGCATCATTGCCGGTGCTTTTGGTACCCCATGTTAATTGAAAAAGCTTAAACTCCTTCGTGTTTCCAAAAGGAAAGTATCCTCCTTTTGTATTTCCGCTTCCAATATCGATTAAAAAAGTATTGTATCGCCTTGAGTCCGGCACTATACCCAGGTGAGAAAGCCGGGCCTCTTCCACAACATCAATTACCGTAACTGTCCGTTCAGGCTCATTAAAATTAAATCTGAAAGCACTGATCAACTGATCTATCCAGTTTATTTTGTCTTCCTTTTCGGCCTGGATATTTACCCCGCTGCTTACCGCTGTAAAAATATGAGATGACGGAATCTCATATTCTTTCCTTGCTACGTCATATAGTTTATTTAAAGCCGCCAGTGTTGCCTGGTATGTTGGTTGTGTAAATGAAATAAAATCTGTGTTAATAGAAGTGTCTTTCAATATATTGTATGAACCATTGGCCTGGGCAGCTTTGTCCATTTCTATTAAACTCATTTTAACTCCTTTAGAGCCAACTTCAATACCTGCATACACTGAGGCATTTTCATATTTTGCTGCAACACTATTTTGAGCTGAGAGAAAGGAAAGATTAAATAAGGCAAAAGCTAAAGTAAGGTAAAAGGGTCTTGTATACATGCGCATCATTTCAAATTAATTTGATTAAAATTACTAAAATATCACATTAGCTAAATGTATATTGATTCATTGTGAAAAAAATGTGACAAACCATTTAGAATTAATGGGTTTGGACGTATTTCAGTAACATCCTTAAACCGCGGTTTTGCTTAAAAATTGGGGTTAATTAATTGAATTTTAAAGCTGAATTAAGAAATTTTTTGCCTAAAAATTGTAAAGTCAGGATATTTATTCTATTTTGCACCCATCTTGCATCTCTGACAACCCCCATTCCCCCAAAGACTCAGACTATTTTTATCTATCCGGTATTTTACGAAATCCTGCAATTAATCATTTTATTTAACCTTTAATCTGAGTTATGAAAAAGATCTACTCACCTGTAGTTACAGACGTTATTACAGCAATTGGAATTATTGCCGGATATTATGCAATTATGGCGCTTATCGCCTACATCGCCTGGTAATAATCAACTAATTCGCTAATGAAACATGCCCTCTGGCAAACAGCAGTTTGCAGAGGGCATTTATTTTTTAATTATTACTGATTTAAAAGATTACAGCAAAACTACTTTCTCCATCACATCTCCTCCCCTGATATCATCAATCACATCCAGGCCGTCAATAATTTTACCAAAGCAGGTATGTACGCCATCGAGGTGTTTTGTATTTGCCCTGCCATGGCATATAAAAAACTGTGAACCCCCTGTATTTAACCCACGGTGTGCCATTGACATTACGCCACGTTCATGTATCTGTTTAGTCCCTTTCAGCTCGCAGTTAATGGTATAACCCGGGCCACCTGCACCTGTGCCATTGGGGCATCCACCCTGAATCATAAAATCGGGAATTACGCGGTGAAAACCAAGCCCGTTATAAAACCCTTCTCCAATCAGTTTTTTAAAATTTGCAACGGCAATGGGGGCATCATCATCATATAATTCAAACTTCATCACCCCCTTGTTGGTACGAATTTCACCTTGTGTCAATTTTACCTCAGTCATTTTTTTGTTATTAAGTTAGTAATCTGTTATACAAATCTGAAAACATTTGTCAAAGTTATTCCTTTGCAAAATAAATTGTTTCATTTTTTCTGCTAATGCAGCAGGATTTTCCGTTTCGGCAAATATCCTTTATTTACCTGGTTCTATCAATACATAAATCATTTAAAATCTTCTAAAAAACAGAAGCTGTCTGTTTTAAGACGGCTTCTGTTATGTCGATAACAAAAAGGTATTACATTATTCAGCTAATCCTTCCGTTGCATAGTAATATTTCTGCATTTTAGCAATAACCCGTTTATAACAATAATTAATAAGGCAAATATTTGTCCTTAGCACTATCTTAGTTAAATGAATTTAGTAATTAAAAGGATATTTCAATTCTTGCTGGTTAATAATATCAACTGGCTTCTGTTAAGGCCGTTTGTATATGTGAGTAAGCGACTGTCGTTATCCAGAGTTAATTATGAAAACAGAAAGATTGAAGATGAAAATTTCAGTATTTCCAAAATCCTTTTTAAAGAGAAAAAAGTTTTAAATGGATTATTTAAAGGATTACAATATAATGATGTAAAGGCTACCGGCAGCAGTATTTATGCAAAATTATTAGGATCTTATGAATTGGAAATAATGCCTGCGATAGAAAAGCTTTTGGCTAAACGATATGATAATTTTATCAATATTGGCTGTGATGAAGGTTATTATGCTGTAAGTATTGCTCGTATTTTACCGGATATTAAGGTAGATGCGTTTGATTGCAACAAAAAAGCGCAAAAAAGATGCAAAACACTTGCCATGATCAATAAAGTACAGGACAGGGTAGTTGTGAGGGGATGTTTTTCACCAGAAGAATTATTAAGCTATGAAAAGCAATCTAAAATACTTTTTTTGATTGACTGCGAGGGTTGTGAAAATGAAATTGTGAGTAAAGAATTAATACAAATATTTAGAACAGCCGACTTTATTATAGAACTTCATTATAGGAAACATCCATTAATACTTTCCAAATTAAAAAAGCTGTTTGCAGAAACACATAAAATCACTTTAATAAAAGCCTTATCAGATCATGAAAGAGTCATGATTTATCAGTTTCCCGAATTAGCTGATCTAACGTATGAACAAAAAAAATTCATTCTGAATGAAAGGAATGAGTTTATGGAATGGTTTATTGCCGAATCCATTATCTAAGAGCGATTAAAAAAAAAGTCAGAATAATCGAGGGCATAAGAATTATTATTGAAATTGTCTTTTTTTAGAACTTGTTCTTACCTATTATACAAGCCTGAAAACATTTGTCCAACAACTGAAAAATTATATCTTGCTGCAGTTGTTTGAGCAATCCATTTTCCGTCGAAGTTATTCCTTTGCAAAATAAACTGCTTTAATTTCCCTGCTAATGCAGCAGGATTTTCCGTTTCGGCAAATATTCCTTGCTTACCTGCTTCTATTAATTCATGAAACACTTCTATATCACTTACAATAACAGGTACGCCACAGGCATTGGCTTCAATCAAAACACAACCAAAAGTCTCATAGCGGGAGTACAATACCAGCGCATCAGATTGCTGGATAGCTTTGGCAAGTTCTGGTTGTTGTACTTCTCCCATCACAAAAACATTGTTTTCTAAGCCAAGCCTGTCGATCATTTGCATTAAGGCCGGATTTGAACTGCCATACAAAAACATTTCAAATGAATCCTTTTCTTTCAGTAAATGCAAAGCATCCAAAATGGCTTCTGTGTTTTTCTGATAATTCATATTTGAAATATGAATGAACCGGATTTTACCTGACACCTGCTTTTGCACCGGATAAAAAATATCAGTATCAACAACATTGGGTATCACCTCATATTGAAGAGCAGGAAAATACTTTTGAATCGCTTTACCCAGGTGATGAGAAACCACGGTTATCTGCGTAGCTTCAGTTAAAATTTTTTTAAGTTTTTTTTGAAAAATAAAAGGATAGTCGGCTATACGGGAATCAGCATTTGAAAGATAGCCTGTCCAGTGTTCGCTAACAACAAACGGAATATTCCATTTTCTTTTTATCCATAACGCCAGCATTCCCGCTTTCATGGCAACATGCACATGTACATTATCAGGTTTTCCATTTAAGGCAATATTTTCCAGTATTGCTTTTTTATACAGGTTAATATATTTGCGGTGCGATAAAATCCGGTCTATAAATTTAATCCCTGTTTGTACAGGGTTGTAAAAAATAATATGTTCCGATAAATTACCTGATTGTATTGTTTCAGTTAAAACCCGGCCAGCAGCAAGCTGGTCATCTTTTTTAACATATATGACATGCACATTACAAAACAATGAAACTGCCCTGGCATGGCGTTGTATAAAGTCTCCGTCAAACATGTCCCGCCTGTTTGGATACCAGCTAACCAACCACAAAATATTTTTCATAACAACTGCTATTAAATCCCGGTCATTTTAAATTTTGATTTGCTTTTCCTCTCCCCTGCTTCTTCTTATTGAATCATTAATACTTTTTCCGATAGCCCTGAAATCTGAAAGCTGCACTACAAAAAATTTAGTTACGGGAGTATCGAACTCCTTTTTAAAAACAAGGATAATATACCCCTGGTAAACCATGTAACCGATACTGCTGATCAGTGCTGCTGCATTAATTCCGTACCGGGGTATAAAAATCATATCGCCAATCAATATTACAATCAACGCATAAACCGCCCCTGTAATATTTATTTTTTGCTGATCGCTTCCGGCAAAATACGCCGTTAATGTAAATAAACCCGACAGGGATAAAATTCCGGGGACCAGCAATAAAAAAGGTTGATACATTTCTGTAAAACTTTCTCCAAAGACAAAAGGGAAAAGCCATTTGCCGGTTAATGCCAGTAAAAGGCAGGCAACCAGGTATAGAAAAAAAATCACCCTTGATAATAATGTCAGGAGATCATTTATTCTGTCCTTCTTTCCGCCGGCCGTTAGCGGAAACACTGCACTGGCAAGAATAACAGGCAGGATAAAAAACAAATGCCCCAGTTTGGAAACCTGGATATAATTACCCAGCTGATCGGAACTGCAATAGCGTTCCACAAAAAAATAATCAATACGGTATAGAAGGAAGTAAATAATGTTGCCCGTAAAAGCAAGGCCGCAATAACGAAACAGCAGTTTAAACTCTGCCATGGATAAAAACTGCAGCAACCCTTTTTTAATATATTTTATTTTAGCAGCAATGGCCAGTAAAATACCCTGTACAAGAAATGAGCTGAAATAAATATAAAAGTAGTTGTCGTTTGTGATGGCCGGAATAATTGAACTGCCGTTATATGGAATCAGGATAATTAAGCCCACTGTACAAATTATATTGATAAAATTGGGCACCATAAAATTATTGCGGGCATAAAAAAAGCCTGAACAATAAGTGGTAAGCAGGTTGCAAAAAATAAACGTAACGGATGAAACAAGCAGCAATGTTTTAGAAATAACCTGGAAATCTTCAGTAAAAAAAAAGCCCACTATTATAAAACAGGTCAGTCCTGTAAAAAGAGACCATACAACTGAAAAATTAAACAGTTTAGAAATAGCTATATCTCCTTTGGCAGTAAAATAAATGATACCCGACTCCAGGCTGAGGCTTGAAAAAAGAAGCACTAATGCATAGACACTGCTGATATAATAAATGGCACCACTTACTGAAGCCTGGAAATGCCTGGCTATTAAAATATTAATGATGAAAGCGCTGACATAATACAGGCCACGCCACAATATACTTTGCAATAAAGTCCGTGATGCCTGCATTTTTATTTATAAGACTGCTGTTTAACCGGTTCTTTTATATTGATGCCTGTAATAACTACGGCATCATTTCAAACTATTTATAATGGCAGCAAAATCTGCTGCAACTAAACTGGCTCCTCCTACAAGACCCCCATCCACATCAGGCTGTCCAAAAATATCCTTTGCATTATTTGCCTTTACACTGCCTCCATATAAAATAGAAATACTGTCAGCAACTGCTGCACCGTATTGGTTAGACATTATTTTACGGATATGTGCATGCATCTCCTGGGCCTGTTCATCACTGGCTGTTTTGCCCGTACCAATTGCCCAAATAGGTTCGTAGGCAATTACAAAACCTGTTAGTTGTGCTGCTGATAAATGAAACAGGCTTTCTTTAAGTTGATTTTCTACAAAACCGTTTTCAGTTCCTGCCTCCCTGATCGCTAAAGGTTCACCACAACAAAATATGGGCTTCAATCCATTCTCCAGGCAGATATTAATTTTAGCCGCAAGCATCGCATGGCTTTCATTAAAATATTCCCGTCGCTCACTATGCCCCAATATCACATATTCCACAGCAATACTTTTAAGCATCTCAGCACTTACTTCCCCGGTATAAGCACCGGCTTTTTTATCGTAACAGTTTTGTGCAGCAACAAAAGCATGTTGTTTTCCGGCCAGTTTATTTTTTATGCTGACAAGGTATGGAAAAGGAACGCCGAAAACAGCCTCCTGGTTTGCTTTAAGTTCATGTGGGGTTGTTATCAATTCATCCATCAGGTTTTCAGCCTGTTGCAGGGTTAAATTCATCTTCCAGTTTGCTGCTGCAATTTGTTTACGCATGTTCATTTAGTTTTAGTATAGTTTGTAAATATCTGTCAAAATTTGTTTTTCTCTTTCTGTAATGGTTAATCCTTTCAGCTTTTTCCAGTTATCGATATCAACCAGTGCTTTTTTTAATTTGTATTTTATTATCCCGTCAACTCCCCAGGAAAAATTGGGAATTAGTTTTGGCGTAAGGCCCGGACTCACCACGTTACAACAAACACCCGTCACGGTTCCTGTATTAAAAGATGTATTAATCGCTGCTTTAGAATAATCTCCCATCAGCAACCCGCCTTTATTGCCTGCACTCATTTCTTTTTTATCAGCATCAACCCAGTACTTTACCTCTCCGGCATTATTTTTTATATTACTGTTTGTAGTTCCGGCTCCCATATTGCACCATTCACCAAGCACACTATCTCCCAGGTAGCCATCATGTGCTTTGTTACTAAAACCAAATAAAACTGAGTTCTTAATTTCGCCACCTACCGTACAAAATGGGCCTACGGTGGTTGCAGCATAAATTTTCGTTCCCATCTTTACTACTGCCCCTTCACATATGGCAATGGGGCCCTTCAGCATAGCCCCTTCCATCAGCAACGCATTTTTTCCAATATAAACCGGGCCATCTTCAGCATTAATAAAACAATGATCCATTTTTACACCCGCTTCAATAAATATTTGTGCAGGGTTGATGAGTTTATTTGTTTTGGAGATGGTTTTGCTTTTTCTCCCTGCTGTAATCAACTCAAAGTCTTCTCTTATTGCCCAATCATTCATTTGATAGATCTGCCAGGGATAATGAATGGCTTTAATTTCGCCTTTAAAATCTACCGACCGGTTTATTTTTATTTTATGCAGATCAAGCACTTCTTTGTTGGAAAATTTATACGCAACTCCCCCCTCCTTTCCCGAAGTAAGGAATTCACCGTTCCGGAGTTTTTTTATTTTACTGATGATGTTTTTTGTTGGCAGTACATTTGAATGTACCATCAGGTAATCGTCTTTAACAATACCCTTTTCAATTTTTACAGACATTTCATTATCGAGGTAATTATCTTCCCATTTATCCGCAGATCCCATTTTCAAATATTTTTCCCATTTTTCACGAATGGTAAGTATTCCAATACGGATATCCTGTATATGACGGGTATATGTAAAAGGATGGAGGTTCTCCGGTTTACAGTATTCTTCTGTAAAGATGATCTTTTGCATGTAGTAAAAATAATAAGTTTGCCACGGATTGCACTAATTAACACGGATTATTCAAAGACAACAAAGATAATCCGTGAAAATCTGTGTAATCCGTGGCCAAATAAAAATCCCCCCGGAGAACCGAAGGGACTTAAAGTATAGCCATGAAAAACAAACTTTAAATAAAGATAATAATCTCTATTAAATTATTTTGCCTTTTTTTCGTACCGCTTGTTGAATTTGTCAATACGGCCTGCTGTATCCACCAGTACATTTTTACCGGTATAAAAAGGGTGAGAAGTATTTGATATTTCCAGTTTAATTACCGGGTATTCCTTACCATCATCATAAGTGACTGTTTCTTTTGATTCTGCTGTTGAACGGCTTAAGAACTGAGTACCATTACTCATGTCCTTAAAAACTACCAACCTGTAATTACCCGGGTGAATTCCTTGCTTCATATTAAAATTTAATTTTTAGTGTACGGATTTTGCCGTACAAATTTTAGAATATGCAAATTTACTGTTTTTTACTGAATATTAGCTGTTGTAACATTAAATGTTACCAAACTCAGCTTTTCATGTTAATAAACTGCAGGGCTATACCTAAATTCCAGCCTTTTGAAGCCTGTATAACTTCCTGTAAATCATCGATTTTTTTGCCGGTTACCCGTATAATATCGTCCATAATCGCAGCCTGTACCTTTAATCCGCTCTCTTTTATCAGTTTCACTATCTTTTTGGCATCTTCCTGTTTAATCCCGTTTCTTACAGGAACTTCCTTCTTTACCACTTTTCCACTCTGAAATGGCTCTTTACTCAAATCATAAATTTCAGCGGCAAGCCCCTGCTTCATGCCCCGGCTGATCATCACATCTGTGATCTGGTTAATTTTCATTTCACTGTCGGCTTCCAGGTTTACTTTAAACTCTTTTTTATTTAAATCAATCACAACGTGAGAACCCTTAAAATCAAAACGATTGGTGATTTCTTTATTAACTGTGTTGATAGCATTGTCCAGTGCCTGCAGATCAACTTTACTTACAAGATCAAATGATGCCATAATGGTATTTTTTTCAAAAGTAAAAAACCTGGCGCACAAAGGCGACAGGTTTTTACAAAAAGAATCATTTCCCTTCCTATTTGTTAAGTGTACGGCTTAATTTCCTCCTTTAACCCTGTTTTGTTCGTCGCTGGCTCCGCTGTTTCTTTTTCCACTGCTGGCTTTCAGCTTACCTTTATTGAACCTGTAAGAAAATGTCAGGCTTACTGCACGGCTGTCATTTACATTTTTAAACTGAACATCTACATTACTGTATTTGCTGTATCCTTTAAAAACACCTCCGGCAAACACATCACGTACATTTAAACGGATACTTCCTTTGTTTTTTAATACCTGCTTACTGATACCTGCATTAACCTGAACAATTGGTTTTATGTAGATAACTCCTTCAAGCCCTTTGCTCCGGTAAAAACCACTTAGTTCTGCAGCCCAGCCTTTGCTAAATTTAAACTGCTGCTGCACCTGTGTGATAAAAGTTGTTACACCAACAGCAATATCTTCATTATTAACCTTTCCCGAAAATTGGTTATTGTAAACATTGGTATAGATATTTGCAGTCCACCATTTAGTGATTTCCTTATTTGCGCTTACCGCCAAACCTACCTGTTTGCTTTTTGCAATGTTTGCTTTTTTAATAAAAGTTTCATTGGTAAGTTCATTTTGTTCCAGTACCTGCTGAATGATGTTATTGGTATTGGTATAATTAACTGTTGTTGTTAAAAACCCTTTGTAGGTATGGCTCAGTTCTATATTATGTGCAAACTGAGGACTTAAATTTGGATTACCCTGCTCATAAGTATACCTGTCAAGGAAATGAACAAATGGATTCATTGACTCATAATCAGGCCTGTTTATACGGCGGCCATAATTAATAACAAACTGATTTTTTTCATTGGCTGTGTATTGCAGGTAAGCTGTTGGAAATAACTGTGTATACGATCTTTTGAACCTGGTTTCAGTATACTCAAATTTGTTTTCCGCTGCATTAAAACTGTAACCTTTTGATATGCCATCAGAATTGGTATTTTCAACACGTAAACCAAACTGTGCACTCCATTTTTTACTTAATGGCCTGCTGTAATTAACGTAAGCGGCATTAATGTTCTCATCATAAATAAAATGATTACTACGGGCACTGTCCAGCACACTATATCCGGTATATAAACTGTCGTAGCGGGCATCATTATTATTGGTTACAAAACTGGTCTTAATTCCTGCTTCAAACTTTGCATCCTTCTTTAAAGGCAATGTATAATCAACCTTACCACTGTAAATTTTAATGTTGGTTGGCAAAGTGCCATTTAAAACATCGGCAGCCTTTGTTTGATTCCCCATGTTATCAAAGTATATACTTGTTAATGGCTGAAAACTTGTTGCCTTATATTGAATATAGTCAAAATCACTGGTAAGTTCCTGGCCTGCTGAATCCAGCTTGGTCCGGAAATTAATATTACTGCTGAAATTTTTCCATTTCTCATCATTTTGCGTATAGGCTTTTGTCTGATTAGTCAGGTTTCCACTTGGATCGTAAATCAGGGTATTGGTGCTACTTTGCCAAAGGCTGGGACTGTAAAATCCATTTAAAACCACTCCAAGTGTTGATCTTTTTGATACGGAATAATCCAATCCAACTTTAGCGCTGTAATTATGGTTTTGGTTTTCCATATCTGTTTGCTGATCAAAAATGGATTTAATACTCTTTGTATTAGCATCACGGAAATTCCTTAAAATATATAATTCCTGGCTTCTGTGATTCCTGTTATAATTCAGGTTGCTGAAAAAATTGAATTTACTGTTGCGGTAATTAAAGCTGAATGCTTCATTAAATCTTGCATACCTGCCTTGTGTATAACCGGTTGTTATACTTCCGTTATAACCAAACTGTTTGTTCTTTTTGGTTTTTATATTGATAACACCTGCATTACCGGCAGCATCATATTTTGCTGGAGGGTTGGTCATGATCTCGATCTGTTCGAGCTGGGTAGCTGTCATATTACGGAGCATATTTGCCAGATCAGGGCCACTTAAATAACTTGGCCGTCCATCAAGATAAATAACCACACCTGATTTTCCTTTAAGACTGATATTACCGTCTTTATCTACCACAACGCCTGGTGCTTTTTCCAATACTTCCAAAGCTGTACTACCAGTACTTGTTATTGATGCGTCAACATTTACAATTGTTCTGTCAAGCTTTCTTTCAATCAATGGTTTTTTGGAGCTGACAACAACTTCTTTCAATGCTTTTTCTGCCGGAACAAGCTGTAATACACCTACACTTACGGATGATTTATCAGCACTAATTGTAAATGCAGAACTGTAGGTCTTAGAATGCCCTACCGATGTTGCAAGCACTAAATATTTTCCTTCCTTTAAATTTTCGAAAGAGAAATTACCGGCTTTATCGGTTACGGCAACTTTTACCAAACTTGAATCGGTGGCTTTTAACAAAGAAACGGAGGCGGCGTCAATGATTTTTTGATTTCCTCCGTCCTGAATACTTCCGGTAACTTTTGCAGTTCCGGATTGGGCATGACTGCATAGGACGATAGTCATAGCAGCCAAAAGGCTGAAAATTTTTTTCATGGCTATACTTTTTTTGTTTTTATCCGATGGCTAATCGGTTGTTTTTCTAATAAAAGCAGTTATATACTTTGATAACTACTTCACAAAAGTAGGTACTCGGCTTTACATAGTACATTGTTTTGTATTGGACGGCAAATTTCAGGGATAATTGGTTATATCCCATTATACGCAACTTTAAGGAAAAGGTTACAGGCAGGTTGGAGAAGATATTATCCTGTTCAACTTTTAGATGCTCTTCTTTTTACAATTATTATCAATACTATCCCAGTCAATACCAATGCTGCAGAGATAATTTCAGCTTGAGTTGGCCGAAAACCGAATATAGAATAGGTGCTATTTACCCTGATAAGTTCAACAACAAAGCGTTCTAAACCATTTACAATGAGATAGATACCAAACATTACCCCTGGCACCTTAATCTTTTTTCGAATGGACCAGAGCCCTATAAATAACAGGGTGCATACAATAGTCTCGTAAAACGGCGTAGGAAAAACAGGTTGTGGTAATGCCCTGCAATGTTCCCCTGTACAATCAGCTATTTGTGCGCCATCCTTATTTACATTGTTTGGATAAGTATAAGCTACCATCCAAACCGGCAAAAAAGACGGAGCCCTAAAAGCTTTATGTGGAACTTTCTCCAGGCTTTCATAAATTCTGTCGGTTACCTGTACAAATGAAGAATCTGCAGTACGAACCTCTCCCCTTAAAAAATAAGCAGCATTCTTTTCCAGTTGCTTTTGATAATCCCCCGGACCTGCTTCAACAACTTTTCCTGCTGTATTAGTTACATAAGCACTGTTAAAAATGCCCCAGTCGCCATCGCCAGAAACCTGGCAACCTATACGGCCTACAGCATATGCAAGTAACAAAGCCAAACCTGCAGCATCAACAAGGTGAATGATTTTTATACCTTTTTTTGACGCATACCAGCAAATAGCAATAGCTGCAAGGATTAATCCGCCGTAAAAAGTAAGCCCGCTTGCAGAGAACAATCTACCTATCGGGTCTTTTATAAACTCACTCCAGTTCTCCAGATTATCAAAAAGCTTTGCACCAATAATACCAAAGATCAAACCAAGGATTATAATATCACCAACCCTGTCGTGAGGCCAAATGCGTACATTACGCCTTTCAGGTTCTTTTAATTTTTGTTTGTTCTTATCCCTCCATTTTAACCAGGTTAAAAAGGCTCCAATTGCCAGGCCACCAAGTAAATTACCATCTCCCGAAAAAATGTAATCCTGTGGATTGACAGCTTCCGGCTTACTAAAGAAAAGTCCGAAAATTTTATACCCGAAAACAAACCCAACCAACGCATTGATCAATAACTCTCCCATGGATGCCGGTTTTCCAACCATGATCATTTCTTCCCTTGGTGATAACAGGCCCTGTTTCTCCTTACGTTGTAATTCCTTACTTAAAACAATTGCCGCCGTTACAAATCCCATGGCCACCATCAGGCCGAAAGTATTTAGAAAGCTTAAGCCATTCCATTCAACGCCAAACCAGTCTTTAAATACATAATATAAATTGGGATACATCTTTAAGTAGCGGGTTTAAAATTAGGACTGCAATATACTACTTCGTTTAATAATTACTAAGCTAAAGCACATTCTTATCAGCGGAGCTAAAAGAAAACCTCCTGCAAAACACAGGAGGTTAATATTCAGTACTTACTATTGTTTTATTAATTACAATGCTGCTCAAAAGCACCAATAAGATTCTCAGCGATCATTTGAGCACTGCGGCCCTCAATATTATGGCGCTCTATAAAATGTACCAGTTTACCATCCTTAAATAAAGCAATGGCTGGTGAAGACGGAGGATAAGGCATTAAATGCTCCCTTAACTTATTTACGGCTTCAATATCAAAACCGGCAAAACTTGTAGTGATATGATCTGGTTTAATTGCCGAATTGGAAACAGCCATTAAAACACCAGGCCTTGCGGTACCCGCACTACAGCCGCAAACTGAATTGATCATTACCAGGGTAGTTCCTTTTTCGGCGAGTTTATTTTCCACAGCTTCGGCTGTTAATAATTCCGAAAAACCATTCTCAGTCAACTCTTCTTTCATGGGTATTACTATTTCTTCCGGATACATATTGTTTATTTATTTTTTGAGAAACAAAATTACGGACTTCTTTTAAATAACACTGAACCACGTAGATACAATTCCCGATATCGAAATAGGATTAACAGCAATAATGGCATCTACAAACAGGCAATACAGACATTATGACTTATTATTATATCTAATTTTGAAATTTTGTCGTGAAAAATGATCTGGAATATAATTTGAAGCAATGCCTTTGAAATTAAAAACAAAAACCTAAAAAATAAAAGTTATGACTTACGTAAAAGTTAACAACCCCATCAACAAATCTTTTGATGGATTAATGAATGAATTATTTAATGACCTGCCCATCAGTTTTGGCAAGTCTCTCAGGGAAGATGTTTTGCATTTTCCGCCTGTAAACATTATTGAAAATAATGAGCTGTACAAACTTGAAATGTCGGCGCCGGGCCTGGAGAAAGCAGATTTTAATGTAAAACTTGATGGCAAAATTCTGACCATCAGCAGCGAAAAGAAAACTGAAGCAGCAACTGAGCATGAAAAAATGATCAGGAAGGAATTCAGCCAGAAAACATTTAAGCGCAGCTTTACGCTGGATGAAAAGATTGATGCTGCAAACATTTCGGCCAGGTACGAAAACGGAATTTTAAAACTGGAATTACCTAAAAAAGAAGAAGTGAAGAATGGTGCAAAAGATATTACCATTCAGTAAAGAGAAGTTTTTTTTCATAAATATACAGTTGGTTTGGTCTCTGGCTTTGCCAGAGGAGAAAGCTTTCCTAGTCTTAGGTGAGCTTTTCTTTTTTTGAGCCGGGAAGACGGGAAGGCGTTTTACTATTTCTGTCTTTTCGACTTACCGGCAATTTTTACTTTTGCCGAGGGCAAAACTACTTCGTGTCTTTGTGCCTTCGTGGCAAAAAAAATCCAGTCAAATTTCTGGTACTATTCGCAATCTGTTCTGCGACGGGTGTCAATTAAATACTGAATTTTCCATTCACCATTAAACCTCACTAATTGAAATGAGTTTACACCGCAGTGGCTGAATTTCCCATTGAAGTAAAATTTATAGGGAGTCCAAACACTGGCTAATGCACCGTCAATTTTTATAACATCAAATGTTATTTGTTCATCAGCAGCACCTGCAGGTAATTTGCTGATGCTTTCAATAAAGCCGGCAACTGCATCAGTTTTTACTTTTGTGTTTCCTGCCCTGGTCTCAATGGTTTGCAAAACGGCACTGTCGGCAAATACGCTTTTTAATAAAACAGCATCGCTGGTTTTCATAGCCATAAAAAGGTTATTGATTGTTGCCTTAACCGAATCTCCGGCCGATTGAGCGTGACTGAGTATTGTAGTACTTATCAGCAGAAATAACAGAACAAATTTTTTCATAATTATTATTTATAGCCTAATATTTTCAACATACTTTGGCTGGTTTGCTGTTTTGCATAAACCCATTCTACCAGTTTTCCATTCTTATCTTTCTCTATTATCACATGCTTTGGCGACGGGATAAGACAGTGTTTGATACCGCCATATCCACTGATCTGGTCTTGGTATGCTCCTGTATGAAAAAAGCCTACATATAAAGTTTCTTTGTTAGTTTCCAGTCTTTCTTCATTGGTTGTTTTTATTTTAGGTAAAAACACTTCATTAATATGTTCTTCCGAATCGTAGTAATCATGCCCGTCGCAGGTAATTCCTCCCAGAACTATCCGCTGATATTCGTTATCCCATTTATTGATGGGCAGCATAAGAAATTTTTCACCAATACCCCAGGTATCGGGCAGAGTAGTAATAAAAGAAGAATCAATCATGTACCAGGTTTCCCGGTCGTTTTGAACTTTTTCGCCGATAACACTGTAAATATGTGCCATGCTCTCCCCTACTGTAAAGCTTCCAAATTCTGTATAAATATCCGGCATCTGTACTTTGGCTTTTTTGCAGGCAGTTTTAATATTACGTACAATTTCATTGATCATAAACTGGTAATCGTAATTAAACCCAAGCGAATGTTTAATTGGGAAACCACCGCCAATATTGATCGAATCCAGCTCCGGACATATCTTCTTTAACTGGCAATACAGGTTGATACTTTTCTGCAATTCACTCCAGTAATAAATATCATCCTTAATACCTTTGTTTAAAAATATGTGCAGCATCTTTAGCTGGAATTTATCTTCATATCCTTCTATCTCATCTACATAAAATTCCAATACATCTTTTGCCTTTATACCGAGCCTGCTGGTGTAAAACGGGAAAGAAGGTTCTTCTTCAGCTGCTATCCTGATACCCAGTTTAAAGGGCTCACCGGTTCGTATATTACGCTTATACATATTCAGCTCCTGCTTATTATCCAGCACCGGTATTACATTCTTAAACCCATCATTGATGAGTTTAACTATACGGCTGGTATAATTTTTTTGCTTGAACCCATTGCATACAATATGAATGTCCTTGCTGATCTTTCGCTTTTTGTACAACGAGTTGATGATATCAATATCGTAAGCATAAGACGTTTCAATATGTGCATCATGCTTTAAGGTTTCTTCAACTATAAAACTGAAATGTGAACTTTTGGTACAATAACAATAATGATATTCACCCTCGTATTTGTGTTTTTTAAAAGCATTGGCAAACATCTTTTTTGCCTTATTGATCTGCATACCGATCTTGGGCAGGTAAGTAAGTTTTAACGGTGTACCGTGTTTGTCAATGAGCGCTTTTATATCCACATCATTATATTGCAGATAATCATTCTTCAGCTTAAAATCATCCTGCGGAAAATTAAAAGTCTGCTCTACAAGGCTTGAGTATGTATTATTCATTAACTGGTTTACCCGTTTTAGATTTGTAATAGTTTTAGCAAAAATAACTGAATGTTCATATTTATTGCATAAAAAAACCGGTTGTGATAATATCACAACCGGTTTGCATTAATTCATACAGCAGATTTACTTTACTGAGTCTATTAATTTCTTAAATGTTTCAGGCTCATTCATGGCAAGGTCAGCCAAAACCTTGCGGTTAAGGTCAATTCCCTTAATGGTAAGTTTGTTGATGAACTGACTGTAGGTCATTCCCTCGGCCCTTACGGCTGCATTAATACGTGCAATCCACAAAGTGCGGTATTCACGCTTTTTTAATTTACGGCCTACGTAGCTGTACGTTAAACCTTTTTCCATTACGTTTTTAGCAACGGTGTATACATTTTTACGCTTACCATAGTATCCTTTGGCAGCTTTTAATATTCTTTTGCGGCGGGCCCTGCTGGCTACTGCATTTACTGAACGTGGCATATCTTAATTTTTTTAAAGT